>OJNQ01001718.1_pt1 | contig 15152 bp, 15 predicted proteins | sample 1597621 | NCBI WGS metagenome assembly OJNQ01 (sample SAMEA2452137, study PRJEB22498) | human gut metagenome | reverse complement strand
GCGTGTGTAAGCGAGTATTCAAACCGCCGCGACTAAAGTCACAAATATAGGGGATCTTTTTTCTGGCGTCTGTTTCACAGCCTTACAAATCAGAATATATCCAAATCTTTGCCATTAACCACATAACCTTCATAGCCAGCCTCTCGTATCTCGTCAAGAATAGCTTCATCCCTCCATGCCATTTCCGCTGCAAGATTCTTACGGTTATCCTGAATATTCATATGATAAATACGGTGGTAGGTTACGAGAAGCTTGGGATTGGCTTTTTTTGCAACCTGGGCGAGGTCTGTGCTTAATGTATGCACCTCGCGGTGATATTTCTGCCATTTTGGTTCACGGCAGGATATTCCGGCGGCATATTCTACTTCGTGAAGAAGAATGTCGCAGTCTTTGGCTTTTTCTACCACGATATCAAGTGGGGCTGTATCGCCTGTAATCACAATAGTTTTATCTGGTGTTATAAACTTGTATCCATAACATTCTAAAGTTCCATGACTCACTGGGAATGCCTCTACTGTTACACGGTCATCTTTATAAATAATTCCAGACTCGATTTCTGTGACTTCCACTCGGTATCCCGATTCATTTGCCTTTTCAAATCCGTTAATTCGGAAATCAATATCAGTCTCATAGGCTTTTAAGATATGATCTGTCATATGCTGCATTCCCTTAGGGCCAAATACTTTGAGTGGAACCGGACGCTCTAATACCCACGGGGTAAAAATGAGGTCTGGATATCCGGCAGTGTGGTCTGTATGCAGATGTGTACAGAATGCCACTGTTAAAAGATCTGGTCTTAACGCATCAATTCCATTAAAGTAAGCTGCGGAAGCCTGTCTGACTACTCCCGGCCCAAAGTCTACAATATATGCCCTGTCTCCTACAACTACTGCGGAAGACGGACCATTTGCATTCGGGCAGGCATTAGGTGTGCCTGTACCTAAAAGAACAAGTTTTGTTTTCATTTTATTGTATCCTTCTCTATTTTGTATTTTATATCTTTTATCTTAATTTATATTATGCTTTCCCTACATTTTCAATTGCTAACTATATAGCAAGTTGGTATGCGATAACATTTACTATCACTTCTTTACTTTCTATATCTAGATTCCATTATGTCTCCATTTTAATGACAAATACCAGCTGGCTGAAGTTGCAACAGCTGAATTTACATTCCCATATGTTTCGACTTTAATCTAACCAGAAATCCATACTGACTTTCTTCTGATATTCATTTAGATTCCAACATATTTCTGTACATTTTCTCATGCTTAAAATTATCAGAACACTACTCCGCTACTTCTGCCCCAGAAACATGCTTAATAGATATTCCAGTAAATCCATAAATAATACTGAAAATTGGTGTTAAATACAGCAAGAACAAATATGGGAAGAATGCAGCCCAGGCTACACCAAGTGTTCCTGCCATATATACGCCATAGCCATGCCATGGAATCATTGGGCCTGCCATTGTTCCTGAATCTTCAAGACAGCGGGAAAGGATTTCCGGTGCCACTTTTCTTTCTTTAAATACTGGTGCCATTAAGCGGCCTGTCAGTACATGAGACATTGGCTGGGAACAGCTGATCAAACTTGTGATATAGCCAACAATTAAAGTAACTAAAATCATAGAACCATCACTGTTAATACGCTTTACAACTGCATTTAAAATGTGCTCTAATACGCCGAGTTTTTCAAGCATACCGCCCATACCAACAGCAAAACTGATGATGGCAACGTACTGTAACATACTTCCCATACCACCACGATTTAAGATGGACTGAAGTACCCCTTCCCCAATTGCAGTTGTATATCCACTATATGCAGTCTGAATAATACTCTGTAATGTCGCATGCTGTACAAAAAAAGAAATTGCTCCTGCTGCAAAACTTGAAATTCCAAGTGCAGAAATTGCATTTACCTTACAAAGCAAAAGCACAATAATTAAGATTGCAGGGACTAATGTTACCGCTCCAAGATGGAATTCTCCATTTAATTCTGTAATATAGTTTGAAATATCTCCTGCTGTATAACCACTGCTTGTCTGCTGAATTCCTAAAACAGTAAAAATAATTAATGTAATGATATATGTAGGAATCGTTGTCCAAAACATAGCACGGATATGATCACCTAACTTTGCACCTGCAACGGCTGGAGCTAAGTTTGTTGTATCAGAAAGCGGGCTTAACTTATCACCAAACATTGCACCACAGATAACTGCTCCGGCAACCATACCAGAATTAATTCCCATCGCATTACCGATTGCCATCATTGCAACACCAGCACTTCCAACGGAACCATAAGAAGTTCCTGTTACAACACTAAGTACAGAACAGAATAATAATGTAAGTGGAAGTAACCATGCCGGGTTAATCATCTTAAGTCCCCAGGCAATAATCGTCGCAATCGTACCGCTCTGTAACCAGGTACCAATCATAACACCAATCGCCATAAGCAGACAAAGCGTTGGAACGACCATACGAATTGCATCATATGCGCCCGCAACAACATTATCATATGGAATACGAACAATCTTGCAAACAAGATAAATAAAAATCCAGCTTGCAAATAAGCCGATCATCGGTCCGCCAGTCTTTAAACGAATACAAACTGCAACCGAAAAAATTATCAATACAAGCAGTAACAAGGACTGCGGCAAATTCAGTTTCTTTTCTTCTTTCATCACTTTTCTCCCATTCTGTCAGATTCTCTACTGCCAACAAAACAATTACATTCTATACAAATCGTAATCTTTTCAGAAACAATACTTACTGTAAATCTATATGTAATCTTATCTTTCTGTCTGTATGAATCTTTATTTCGCCTCTTTAATCTATTACGATTTAATGTGTTAAATTGCAAAAGACGAACTATATTATAACCCATAATAAACGAAAAAGCAATGTCCTATTAATGGATATTGCGAGATACACAACGGGAAGATTTTTCTAACCGCCGAGATTACGAACGGGAACTTCGTACCGTTTCCGCTAATATTGATATGATTCTTGGGAAGAATCACGAGCAGGAACAGCAGATTGAAAAAGAACAGAATTTATAAATTTCCTGTTTTCATACTTTCCAAAAAGAGGTATTATATAAAAAAACGCAGGAGGTATATTCAAATGAAAGCACATAAATATTGGTCACTTGGTGCATTGGCAGCCATGATTGGAACCTTTTATACCGGCTATAAAAACATGAAAACGGCTCACAAATATTTTGCTTGCAGCTCTCTTCTCTGCATGATTATGGCTATCTACTCCGGTCATAAAATGATTTCTGGTAAATCCAGAAAAAAGAAAGATTCTGTTTCTGAAGAAGCGCACACGGTAAACCATGAGTACCATGACACAGCCTCTCTCCTATGAGATAATAACCCCAGGAGGTTATGTTATGGATAAGATCACACACAAAGCACGCTGTGAACAATGGACAGCTATCGTCAATGAATGTCTTGCAAGTGGTATGCCAAAAACCACATGACTTGCATTCTGCATATCCGCATTAGAAGGCATGAACGCCTGAAGTGGATCTAACACAAGAAGCTTTGCTTGAAAACTCCGAATCGTTTTTTCCATCTGGAAGAAGCCCTCCTCTGGTGAGAGCTGACGCAATATTTATCATAAAAGTAGATTTTCCATCACCCGAATCACCCTGTAATAAGGTAAGTTTTCCATATGGAATATACGGATACCATGCACTTACTTTCCTTAAAAACTGGATGAGAACAGCAAAAGAAAAATGATATAGAAAAAGCCCAGAGTTTAAATTCTCTGAGCTTTTCTCTTGTCTATAGAAGTTTCGTCCACAGCTTTTCTTATCTTCTATCTGGATATACCATAGTATTTCAAACAGCAATCATAATAGTTGATTATTCATGGATTTCTAATGGAAGATTATCCGGATCATGGAAAAATGTCATTTTCTTTCCGGTATAATCATCTAAACATACCGGCTCTGTTGCTATTCCTTTTGTATTAAGTTCTTTAACCGTATCATCAACGCTTTTTACCTTAAATGCCAGATGTCTCAAACCAAGTGCCTCTGGATAATTCACACGAGTCGGAGCATCTTTTATAATAAATAGCTCAATCTCCTGCTCTCCACAGGCTAAATCTATTTTATAATCATCCCGTTCCTTTCGATAATTTTCCCGGATTATTTCAAACCCCAGTAAATCAACATAAAAATGTTTTGATTTCTCATAATCGCTTCCTATAATTGCAATATGATGAATTGTGTCAAACATTGATTTATCCTCCGTCGCTTTTCCTATAAGTTTATCACAGTAAGATTTCTATGAAAACACATTAATTCTCTGTTTTTTTATTTGTACCGGCAAAACCATGCTCCTGAATAGCTTCTATGCTCCTTCCTCTGTAATTGCCTTCTTCTGCATACTGCATCATTTTAATATCAAATAATTCGTCAGCATCTAATGACTGAACGATAAATATACATTAATTATATCTTACCCTTTGCCTACCCACAAGGTTTACTATTCTTTATTTGAGTTTTTCATTAGACACATTCATTAATAATCTTGTATCTTTTTTCATATTTATTTTACGAGAAACCCTATAATATATCCATGTTAATCTAATCGTCTTGCACCTAAAACAAATGCTTACCATCTTCATCAATCGCTACTGCGTTGTTAATCGTAATCGCATGCCTTTCCCTCTTATTGATGATTTAATTCATGTCTTAGCATATCTAATGCCTGAATTGGCGATGCCATCTTCTTATAAATTAAATCAATATTATCCGTTACACGCTCTATAGAATACCTTTATAATAATATTACCATACTAATTATGTATATACTAATAAAGCTGTATTTTTATATCTATCTTATCACTCTGCCGCTTTTCATTCAACCATTTTTTATTTTTATTTCCATTTTATTCCTGTGTTATTTTTCAAAAAACTACAGCGGCAATTTCTCACCGCTGCTCATATTATTTTCACTCTGCTATTTGAAATCTTCAAATAAATCCTTCTGATACACAGCATCTCCTATCAATCTGGCAAATGACTTCACTACATAGTCCTTATCTTCCTTATAGGTAACTAATTTAACATTTAAGTAATTTTTCAAATGCATTAATCGTATACACATATATCTGGTATTAATTCTGACCACGGTAAATATACCAACTTTCAGTCGCAGTATCTAATATATCCTTAAAATTGTCAAATCTGATTTCCTGATTCAATCCAATTTTATATGTTGCTGAATTATCTAAACATATATCCAAATGATATAAAGGATGTAACTTCCCATTCTCGTGTTCTGGGTCAATATCATACCGTATGTACCCCAAATCATATTTTAATAAATATGAAAATAATGTCCACATTTGCTCTATAGTAAACTCATCATCATTTTGTTCCGTTTCCATCATTATTTCAAAAACTTTTTCAAAGTCTGTTTCCGGTCGATTTATCTGTTCAAACAATCCTATAAGAAATGATAATGTTGTAGCATTAATTAAAATGATTCGGATATATTTTTATCCCATATACCAAATGAACACGGATAACAATTCATTTGACTGTCTATGTACATTGAAAAAGTGGCAGCCTCACAAGCATCTATGCTAACTGCTGGTACTGTATCTTTGCCCAATAAAGTTTCCATAAAAAAATGGATTTCTATTAATTAAGAAATGTGATTCTATTTGATAATAGATAGCAGCCATAAGCAGACAGCCTATAGAAACTGCCAGATAGATTTTCCGATGTTTCATCAGATTCTTGCCATATTCAATTTTTCCGTTTACTTCTTTCCCACTATAAGGGGCTAGGGAATTGCATTTGCACTCAGCGATCCGCTTCTGCTTCATTTTTCATACCTCGCTTTACCCCCCACACACATACACGAGGGCACTGAAAAACATACCATTTTTATTTTGACTTTAATAAAAAAAGAAAAAAACCATCAGAGTTTTTATGATTCTGGTGGATTTTTTGTTAGGCGAAATATAAATTGCTTGTTTTTTCAGAGAAAGTTCTTATTTTTCATTCATTAATTTAATTATTCTCTTAAGATTTACTGCAAAGATCGTCATTGCTCCTTGCATTTCCATACAAATAAGACCTGATGATGACGCTACGTCATAACCATGCCGATGTTTTAGTTCGCTGTTCTTAGCTTCTATTTTATAGCGTTCCCGCATTTTTTCTTTGAAATGCTCAGTTTCCTGAAATTTAACCTGTTCACTGTGGGAATCGCAAATGATTGTTTCTGTGTATGTTTTCTTTTTGGCTCCTTCTTTGTAACAGCCATCACGATACGGACAACATTTACATTTTTCAATATCAAAAAAATAGACCATACGTGGGTTTTTGTTTTTTTTATCTTTTTTCCTTTTATCGAAATATTTATGAATGGCTAAATGTCCTGCTTTACACTGATACATTCCGGCATCTTTATTAAATTCAAACTCATCTTCCTTTCTTCGGTTACCTTGTGTAATAATTGGATTTAGTTTTGCTATCAGTTCATAATCACCTTCTTTTGCTGCCTCGATATTTTTCTTTTCAGAATAAGCCATATCTCCAATGACTGATTCAATCTGTATCCCTGCAGCTTTACTTTTTTGTATAAGTTTTGGCAGTTCTTTGCCATCTGTTTTTTCGCCGCTGGTGATTGTGGCAGCTGTGATGATCCGTTCTTCTGTCATTGCTATGTGTGTTTTATATCCAAAGAATGAAGTGTCGGCTGTCTTATGACCAGTTTTTGCATCTTCATCCTTTGAAGTTTCTAAATGTTCCATGTCATCAGTGACAGATTCTTCTAGTAGATTTAATTTTTCCTGCACTTTTGGATAACTGCAAATTTCTTCATTTCCTTTTACAACATCAATAAGCTGTTTACAGTATTTTAGTTCTTTTTCTAAAGAATCCTCTGTGTTTTTATCAGGAAATTTTTCTTTCATTGTTTCATCAATCTCATAGATGCTACGGCGCAGATTTTTTGATTGTTCCTGGAGTACTTGACGTGGTGTCTTTTGATTGTATCTTGATTTTGTATGCGTAGCATCCACAATAATGGATTTTGACTTAATAATTCCTTTTTCTAATGCTAACTGAACTGTTTTGGCAATCAGCATATCCAAAAGATTCATATCCTTTAAACGCAGCTTCCGAAATTTTGTCAATGAACTTGGATTTATAACTTCATCTTCTGGAGCCATATCCAAAAAATATTTAAAAGACATATCGTATTTAGAACGTTCAACCACATCAACATCTGATAAATCATAAATTGATTTTAAAAGCAGATATTTAAACATTCGGATAGGTGGAACTGCATTTCGTCCGTTATCTAGACAATAATTAGCAAGCAATTCATCATAAATAAAGCTAAAATCAACCAATTCTTTTATCTGTCGGAGAAGATTATCTTTCGGGATTACTAATTCATATATTTCCATGTATGGACTTAGCACCAATTTCTGCTGTTGTTCGATCATAAAAACACCGCCTATATTTGATAGATACATTGTACCAAATATAGACGGTATTATCTACTTTTTCAGTGCCCTCGACAACGGAAAGGGGGTGTTCTAGCTTGAGTATAGTAATCTCTTTCTTGGTTTCTGTTATGGCAGGTATCGTTAGCTACTATATTTGCAAATGGTTAGATAGAAACGACAGTGACAATTAACCTACAAACGGAGACTTCACCGTTAAAAAAAGAAGAAGAACCCCCGAACAGTGGCCGCTGTTCGGGGGTTCGTTTGTTGTGTTCAGCTTGAACGCAATCTCTTTCTTAGCTACTGCCAGTATAGCATATGCAAGTAACTAATTCAAGTATTCTCTTTTTATTGTATTTTTACAACTATTTTATATTTTTGTTATAATGAATAAGTATAATATACAGTGTGATATTACATTGATTTATCCTTTTACAGCAAGAAGACTTCGACCTCTAAGGTGGGAGTCTTCTTGCTAGAAAAGAATAAAACCACCTGTTCTTTGATTATGCTTACAGAGTCTCTGTATCTCGTCAGTCCGGCAAACTGGAATTTGACTTGCTTATTTTCTTAAAATCTCATGTGGAGCTTCTATCTCATTTGCCAAGGTATGCTCTGTTAATTCTGACATCAATTTCAATTTTTTATTAATCAATGGTCGCATACCATTAGGAACATGTTCCTGATGCGCTCTGTGGATTGCTACACATTCCTTACAGTTTCCGTGATAACGACAGGCTTTCAGGCAAGGACAGTGATCTTTGTCTTTATACTCCTTACGAAATTCCGCTGCAAATTCTTCTTGCAGTCTCAGCCCCTCGACACGGTTTCCCTTATGAAATTCTACCATTGCATCCAGTTCTTTCTGGTTCCCTTCAATCTTCATGTTATTATAGTGCCTCCATTTCAACTATTCCTCATTTTCTGATAAAATACAGTCAGTGATTTCTCTGTTATTCCGGATAAAAAATACTGATACAGAAACCGGATGAAATGTGCAGATTTATCATGTTAAATGCCTTTAAATATAGAAAAACAGCGAATAAACGAATTGTTTACTCGCTGTAAAAGAACCCCTTAACATAATATCATCCTTATCTAAATGACATTAAAGCCTTTGGGCCTTCTTTTTTCATATTGCATCCATTCTTATCAGGCGCTTATTTTACCATCCAAATGGAAAAAAATGAAAACTTCTTGCGCATGCTACTTCAATAGAATAGTTGGCAAATTGCGGTATGTTGGAGCCTTCCACTGCTTGCCATCCCAAGTCATCTGATAAGTAATCTTTCGCTTAATAGCAGCATGTACCTTACCGAATTTCTTTGAATAAGCTTTTGCATATGATTTAGTAGATACAGAAATTTTACAAACGTAGTTGTTACCTTTCTTTTCTACCTTGCCAATAGTAACTGTTTTTGGAAGTTGATGCATAAATCTAGCTTTATGGAAAACTTTATGGAAAAAACTTCTCTTCGTACATTTAACCATATAGCCCATTGGAAGTTTGTTAGCTTTTGGTGCTGCCGGAACTACTTCTTTTTTACATTTCACTTCAATTTCCGGAAGTTGTGTCATTTCTGGTGCTTTCCATTCTGTGCCTGTCCAGGTCATATTGTATGTGATGTTTTCTTCAACTGCTGTATGTTTTTTATTAGTAACTGTTGAATATTTTTCTGCATACGCATTTGTTGCAATTGTAATCGGGCATACATAACTGCCGTCGCGGTCTGTCACTTTTCCGATTGTGAATGTATCCTTTATAAGATCCATCTGTACTGAATCATGATTTTCACAGGATACAATATAACTTGTTGGAATCTGAGTTGCTTCTGGTGCTGCCGGAACTACTTCTTTTTCACATTTCACTTTAATTTCCGGAAGTTGTGTCATTCCTGGTGCTTTCCATTCTGTGCCTGTCCAGGTCATATTGTATGTGATGTTTTCTTCAACTGCTGTATGTTTTTTATTAGTAACTGTTGAATATTTTTCTGCATACGCATTTGTTGCAATTGTAATCGGGCATACATAACTGCCGTCGCGGTCTGTCACTTTTCCGATTGTGAATGTATCCTTTATAAGATCCATCTGTACTGAATCATGATTTTCACAGGATACAATATAACTTGTTGGAATCTGAGTTGCTTCTGGCTGCTCTGGTGTAATGACTTGTTGATTCTCGATCTCCGTGCCATCTACAGTAGCATAAGCCATTGTTGGAAACATTCCTACTGCAATTGTCATACAGATTAAAATACTCAGTAACTTCTTTTTCATTTTCTTCCTCCTTATAAAGTTTCAAAATCTTGAATCCCTATTCTATCTCTCTCTATTTTTATACCATACTTAAACATAGAAATAGGTTGTGTTTTGTTACCCTTTAATTTTAGCACCGCAAATTATTTTTGTCTACTCTAACGGTAAGAATTCTACAAGCGTTACTGATTGTTTGTTACTGTTCACCCCGTTTACAGTAACGATTGTTTTTAGAGGTAATTACTTTGATGATACATACTGTATTCTTTCTCCAGTTCTTTATAAAGCTGCATACAGTTCAAGTATTACTTTTTATATTTTTTTGTTCTAATCAATGTGCTCTTACTAATACCTGTCATTTGGCAAACTTGCCTGTAAGAATGATTCTCCAATAAATCAAGTGCATGATTAATCTGTTGCCTTGAATATTTCTTCGGTCTACCTTCTGTAAATTCCGGATTCTGTTTTGCAATAGCCTTTCCTTCCTGCGTACGCTCTACGATCATATCACGCTCAAACTCTGCAAATGAAAATAATATATTTCTAATCAGCTTTCCGGTAGGTGTACTATCCATAATTCCGATATTCAGAATATGCACTATAATGTCCTTCTTCAGAAGCGCTTCAATTAGCCCTGTACCCTGGGATGCACTTCTGGCAATTCGATCTAACTTAGTTACAATCAATGTATCACCTGGTTGAATCACTTCCAGCAGTTTATCAAGTTCCGGACGATGTGATTTTGTACCTGTAAAAGCATCGGAATATATCTTTTGTGCACCAGCAGCCTTTAAAGCAGCTTCCTGTGCTTCCAGACTGTTTCCATCTTTCGCCTGACTCTTCGTAGACACTCTACGGTATCCATAAATCATAGATTTTCTCCCTTTCTTAGTGATCCTAAGTTATGACACCGATCTATGCCTTGATGATACTATCCATATTGACATTGGAATCCGCACATTCCATCCGGTTTCTGTATCAGCATTTTTTATCCGGAATAACAGAAAAATCACTGAATGCATTTTACTATGCAAAGATTGATTATTCCAGATTTATGAATATCACTGCCCGGATTGCCTTGAAACTGATACCGGATTTCTTGCAGACACAGCCGGTATTTCTGTGTGTTGATGATACGATGGTATCCAAATTTGGCACAAAATTTGAAAATGTTTCAAAATTGTTTGACCATGCCGCACACAACGGCTCCAACTATCTGAATGGACACTGCTTTGTGAGTGTCATGCTCTGCGTGCCCGTTTGGAATGGGAATAAGGTATCTTATCTTTCCGTTCCGCTCGGTTATCGCATGTGGCAGAAAAAAGAATCTAAACTGGAACTGGCAGCATCTATGATCCGACAGGTTATGCCTAAATTTCAAAGCAAAGATCATGTCATCATCCTTTGTGACAGCTGGTATACAAAACAGAACCTGGTATCCATCGTTGATAAATATTCAAATCTGGATCTAATTGGTAATGCAAGGATTGATTCTGTCATGTATGATCTTGCACCTGTACGTACCGGTCGCCGGGGACGTCCAGCCAAACATGGAAAACATCTTTCTGTTGAGACAGATTTTATGTTGTCTAATGAAAAGATCGGTGATTATTATACTGGTGTCCGCAGAGTTCTCACTAAGATTTTCGGCAACAGGGAAGTCCTTGCCTATGTCACTACTGCTGAAAAAGAGCATGGTACAAAACGTCTATTCTTTAGCACTGTTTTTCCAGAAAATCTGCAGATTTTCTGTGCCTGGCAGGAAAAAGTACCATTGAACCAGACTAGAAGTGACCGTATGAAATACATTCCACTGTTGTTATACTCGTTTCGCTGGAATATTGAAACGAGCTACTATGAACAGAAAACATTCTGGTCTTTTTGTAGTTATATGGTGCGAAACTGCAAAGGAATTGAAATGCTGGTCAATCTGATCAACATTAGTTATTGTGCCATGAAGATTCTGCCCTATCAAAACGAACATTTTTCTGAGTACCGCACAAAAAGCGTGCAGGAGTTTCGTTTTGAATTGAGTCAGGGCATTCGCAATCAGATATTTTTTGCCACTTTCGTGAAAAATATCGAAACACATATAAAATCAAATGCTATGACAAAGGCTTTAAAACAGCTGGTTTGTCAGCAAGTCTATCATTTATAAAGTTGTAAACTGGTGATATATAAAAGAAAAATCAACTAATTCCCTAATTTTTCTTAAAATATAATCTTTTGGAACAATCATATCATATAAATCTGAATAATAACTAAGGTTAAGTTTAAGTTGGGATGATAACATTTTTACCTCTGACAATTATGGTACTTTCATTATATCAGATATATGATTTTACAGCCACTTTTTCAGTGGCGTCCACATACACACTCTGGGGGATTTTAATTTTTTAGTTTTTCATTGTTCATATCTGCAACTAACGTCCCTTAGCCTGTCATTCTTTTCAGACTAACAGGCTCAAGTTTTCTCCTTTTCGATTTTTTTATTGCTCTGTGATTGGGTCAAACTGAGCATCCAAAGAGCCATCCAATATCTATGAACTGCTATAATGTGACCCTGCTGCAGCAATGAAAAATCGAATTATCATAAAACGTTTAAGCCACACATGCCGCATAAATACTGGAGTTTTCTCTGGTTGTCCCTATTATATCTCGGACTCCGACTAAGGACATATCGCCTTTCAGTACATTAAAGAACTGTGGGAATTCATCCAGGCTCCAATCTCTTATGAAGTTTCCAACACCTTTTTTGATTGTGCCGTCTGGGAGTTTCTTGCTGCCGATGATTCGAGGGTCAAAGTCGAGCTTGAACATCATACCGTCCTGTACACGGTTTTCCTTCATGAGTTCGACTTTGCGTTCTTCGGCATCCATGTACATACTTCGGAACTTATACATCTGGAACATCTTTCCGTTCTTTCCGACACGGGTCTGCTTGAAGAAGATTTGCCCCGGTGACTGGATATAGATAGCTGGAGCCACAAAGATGCAGAGGATTCCGGTGATAATGCAGCCTGCAAGTCCTCCTGCAATGTCCATCATTCTCTTTAGGATAATCTGGCGGCGGCTTACGCTGTTAATACTTGTTGTAAGTACGGTGTATGTTCCAAGATGTTCTACGAACTGTTTTTTGCCGAGTAAGTTCTGGGATTTGGCAAGCTTCATATGTACAACAACGCCCATCTCGATGAATTTATCAAGAAGTTCTGCCGGATATGGCTCGCTTTCCGGGATGTTAATAAATACTTCGTCCACCCATTCGCGGCATACATATTCAACCAGATCGTCCTCGTCGGCTACAACTGTTACACCGTCGATGACACGGCCTTTTGCCTTTTCATCCAGGATACATACTCCTGTAACGAAGTAATCGCCGTAATTCTTATTTTTAATGTTGTCGATAACGGTATCAACGATATCTGATACGGTTACGATAAGGAGAGAACGCTTCTCGGCTCCGCCAAAGTATTTGCGGAGGCAATTCTTCCAGAGACAGCGCAGGACGTAACTGAGTAATAAATACAGCGCTGCTGTATATCCAAGTACAAGTCTTGAATAATTCTCTGCTTCCTTAAATGTAAATAAAATACGGAACATAAGGTGATGAGACAGGTCTGTTTGACTGTCATAACAAATTCCTGATAGAATCCACGTTTCAGTACATTCTTCAGGGAATCAAAGAAAAAAATTACCACGATATCCATGAGTGCGAGGCTCCACATCATATCACGGTATAAAGAATTCGCCAGTACATCAAGCGACCCATGTCGCATATTGAATGCAAGCGTAAAAGAGATCCACAGACATACTACGTCTAAGATCATAAAATCCAGGTGCTTTAGCCAGCCCTGTACACTTTTCTTATACATATACTTTCCCCACTCCTGTTTCTTGTGCTGATTATCAAATGAAATAAAAGAATTTCCATCCCCGCGAAATCCAGTCTTTCTCCTTTATCTGATAATCGTTTTTTTCATACTTCTTCTGCAAGTAATAATTTGGATAGAATTCCTATCCTGAATGTAAATTAAAATATTCCGGAGCTGCTGTAACTTTTTCTTATTAAAAATCAAAAAGTATACAGCTCTTCATAATGAATAAAGTATACCATATATTTCATTTTTATCATATTCCTAAATATGCTTAATTTCGACGTTTTAATCTAGTTATTTTTAGTAAAGTCAGACTATATTTTCAATTTTCCACCAAAAGTTTACTTCATTTTGTTGCTTTGTTATCAGTTTTTTACTATTTTGTATACAGGAAATGGAATGGGTAGGGGATTGGAAATAATTTTTAGAAATTTTCCTTAGAAATATTGAAAGTATCGTTTTCAACGATAACATTCCTATAGTGGACTGTCCCATTGATTTTTAAGTTACAGTCCACATGTATTTGCAAAATACTTTCTGTAAAATAAAATAAAGGAGAATGCTTAACTGCATTCTCCTCTTCTACAATTTATAATTATTATATTACTTATCTCCCATTATACTGATAACTAATGCCCTTCACAACATATCCTGCCGCTGTCTTTTTAAGCCTCAGTGTTGTTGTTCCAATATTGGTTCTGCCTTTCTCTCCGTAGATTCCATATCTGTTCTGTGTCGTTACTGTGTAGGCATTCTTACCAGTACGTACAACCTTTTTAATCTTATAATCTGGAATCATATCTCCGAAGTCTCCGCCACAGTACATGTATGGATCTTTATAGAACTTACTGTCGGAGCTACATACGAACATTGCCTGATTCTTATTTTTCTTGCTGCTCTTAATCTTGCTGACAGAAGCGCTCTTACCAAAAAGCTTCTTAGTCTCGGAACGAAGCTCCTTCGCTGTATAGCTGTAGTCACCTTTGTAATTATATCTTACAAATACGGCGATGGATAATTTCTGATTATCGTTAAGCTTCATCTTTACTGGCTTGGTAGTGGACCATACGCTTATGTTCATCGCTGTCGTATATGCTGTCATCTTCTTACTGATATCCTTTATCTGACGATTCCCTGCCATCTGTCTGGTCACATCTGCTGATGCTGCCTTTGCATGTACTGGAGCAAATGGAATAAGTGTTACTGTCATGAGTAATGTGGCTAAAATTGTACTTAATCTTTTCTTCATAGGGAATCCCTCCTGCCTTTTGAACTTAGAATGTGGTGTAGATAATACGCTATTTAAATGCTTTTTTAATGTGCTTTAAATGCTATCTTCTGTACTACATTTCTTATAATTTTATTATAATATTTTTGCTGTGGAAGTACCATAACAGAAGTGTTATTTTTGTTTACAGGTGGGATAAGAATGTATAACAAAAGTGTTACAAAAATAGGAATTTGCCGCAGGCAAAGGAGACGCCCCCGAAGAGAGTCTAACCCCTATATTTGTGACTTTAGTCGCGGCGGT
>OJNQ01001713.1_pt1 | contig 15162 bp, 7 predicted proteins | sample 1597621 | NCBI WGS metagenome assembly OJNQ01 (sample SAMEA2452137, study PRJEB22498) | human gut metagenome | reverse complement strand
GCTGCCGATGCTGGAGACTATCTGCAGGCGTGTCACTTGTTCCGACCTGCTGGAAAAGATGGCGACCGATGAACAGCGTAGTTTGGGACTGGACATCGCCGACTTCCTGCTGATGGAGGACACGCCACAGATGATTCTCGCGAGGATGATACAACGCAATCCAATGTTGCAGAGCTTCATCGACACCTTCGGACTCGAACTGGTGGATGCAGAAAAAATGGAATGAAGGAGAATCAATGGACAGCTCGCTGTCCCGTGAAAATGGGGTTGTAAAATCCCGTAGCTTATTAGGGCATTTTCACTGTCTCCGCTTCGCGTCCGGCAGTCAAAAAGCCCATAAGCCGGGGAACTCCTCAGGTCCCCGGTATGCCTCCGGCTGTCTGACGGGATTTTACAACAAGAATAACAATAAAATAACGAATAGATATGAGTAATACACAATACGCAGTCTGCCACCTGCAGCGTGGCAGCGGCAATGACAGTGGAATGTCATGCCATATAGAAAGAAAGGATGCCAAGGGAAAGATTTATGTGCCGGTTAATGCCGATGCGGACCGGACACATCTCAACCGTGAGTTGGTCAGATTTCCCGATGGCATGTCCAATCGCACCGAGGCGATACAGCGCCGCATCGAGACCGCCGGGCTACGCCGCAAAGTCAGCAAGAACCAGACAAAAGCAATACGTGTAATGCTGACCGGAACGCATGAGCAGATGATGAGAATTGCCAATGACGGCAAACTGGACAGTTGGATCGATGCCAATCTCAAATGGCTAAAGGAAACCTTTGGTGATGACAACCTTGTGTCCTGCGTGCTGCACATGGACGAGAAGACCCCGCACCTGCACGCCACAGTCGTGCCCATAGTAACCGGTGAGCGTATCCGCAGGAAGCGGGAGGGCGAAAAGAAATATGAAACGAAGTCCGGACCCCGTCTGTCGGCGGATGACGTGATGCGTCGTACCAAATTGCATGAATACCAGAACAGCTATGCCAAGGCCATGAAACCGTTCGGGTTGCAGCGTGGAATTGTCGGCTCTACCGCCAAGCATCAGACAAACTCGGAATATTACAGGCAGCAGTTAATCCAGTATGAAGAGGATATAGCCAAGTTACAGGCCGATGTGGAGAAGGCGCAAGAAGGAAGGAACACTATCCTCGCGTGGTTCGGCAAGGGAGACCTTGCCAAGACAAAGAAGGAACTGGCAGACAAGGACAGGCTGATTGCCGAACTCAATAAACAGATTGAGGAACTTCAGGCAGAAAAGGTACGGTTGCAGGAACAACATAAATCAGAAATCGGAAAACTGCGAAACGGCTATCAAAAAGAAATAGACAAAGCCATTCATCAGGCGGAAGCGGCAGAACGGCAGTTCAAGGAGAAGGATGCAATCATAGATAGACAGAGGAAGCAGATAAGTTTGCTTGACCGCAAGGCCAATCCCCAACGTTACAGCCTCTCGTCCGGTGCCGAGCTTGTACGTATCAATGTCTCAAACTATCGGAATCCGTCGCTTCACATCTGGACACGGGTCGGTGATGAACTTTTTGAGAACATCAAATTCCAGATAGACTATGATGTGGCTCAAAGACATTTCAACGGCCAGATCACGGACGAGGAGTTTGTCAATGCTGTATTCGATCCGCAGGAACAGGTGAACGAGATACAGGCACAGTTGCTTGGGGCGGCATTCACGCTTGCTTTCGGTGGGCCGGCAGAGGTTCATGTCGGGACAGGAACTGGTGGCTCATCGTCTGACCTTCCGTGGAATGATAACGTAGCAAAGAAGCATACTTCGATTAAACGAAGATAGTCGATTTATAGTAAATACATTTATTGCAAATTCATATCTATACATACAAGTGTTTGCTATATTTTATGTACCTTTGTAGTCAAAAACTGACAATTCTTAACCGAAAAAGTCAGCACAGAAACAAAGATCATTTAGTTTACAAAAATAGTATTGATGTTTTGTAATGGGAGGACTTTTAACATTCAGAGTCGGAAACTTTGACACAACAGCAGAACGTGAGCAGTTTCGGTTTCTCTGTGAGCAACTCAAAGCTCACTATGAGGATTCGAATGAATTCTGTGTGTTCGCAGGCAACTATAATATTGGATGTGAGTTAGATGCCCTCTTTATAAAGAAGGACGCTATTATTTCTATAGAATTCAAAAATTATGGAGGTAATGTTGTTGCCAATGAAAATGGAGAATGGACATACAATGGTAAAATTATTAAGGGAGGTTCGAGAAAGACTGTTCTTCAACAAGCTAGGATAAATCATTCCACGGTAAAGAAAGAACTTAAAGTCTTAGGTGTTGAAAAGAACCAAATCAAGGATGTGCCACACCTTATTATTTTCCATCAACCAATAGAGTTGGAGAACAATTTAAGTGCCACCAACAGGTCTTGGCTTCACATTACTGATAGCGAACATTTCATTGAAAAGTTGGATGACATCACTTGTCCTCACACCGACCTTGACCCACTCGGAATCGTTAAACTTGCGGAAACTCTCAACCTAAATCCCTTCTACCTGACGGAATTCAGCAATGCTACTTATGATAAACCAGCAGAGCCAATTGAGAAAATAGAGTTGTTCAAAGATATAAAGAAGTACGAGCCCCACACTGAAGAGAAAAAACAAAAGAAAAAAGAGATAATGTTAAACTTTGATTCTTTTGTTGTCGAGGACGAAAATAGTATTGCACTTTCGAATTTTGTGAAAAGGATAGTAAAATTATCGCTCAAGCTCGACAATTTTACAGTCAAGGTGCTTGACAGCACAAGGGCATCTTCATCTTTTGCAGCACACGGAATAAGGTTAACTCAAGAATATGTTGTGACAATAAATGCAGATGGCATCGGTGAACATTGTGCAAAACTCGCAAAGTTCACTAATCATGCTGTTAAAGCCATTTCACCTTCTACAATCTTTTGGGAAGAAGGCGAGAGAATTGCAACCGAAGGAGACAATTCATCTGGTGTTGTCGAAGAACATCAATCAAAAGAACTGTCAAATACTAATTCGAACGTTTGTTTCCGAAAATCAAAAACGGTTCTGCCACATTGGCTTGACAAAAAGATTTTCAATGAACATCAAGCTATTTATGCTCCAGAGCATGAGCGTTATGAGTATAATCTTGATCTCAACGAAGAAGAACTTAAAGTTTATCTTGGTACTTACTTTCCTCGCAGTTATGCAGAGATGTTTTGTATTGCTGATAATCTTTTGCAGAATAAATGCCTGAAGAAAACGTTGGAACAAGATGAGATTAGTGTATTGGATTACGGTTGCGGTACAGGTGGGGAAATTCTTGGCTTGATTACAGCAATTGGAAGACATTTACCTCATACAAAGATAAACATCACAGCAATAGATGGCAATGATGGTGCTTTAGCCATACTCAAGGATTTAGTAGAGTGTAACCCTAATAAAAATATACAAGTCGAACTAAGTATATTTAGCCAGACGTTAGGCACAATTGAAGACGTGGAAAAACTTGCATTCGGAAAGAACGATTATCATTTTATCCTCTGTGACAAGATGGTTTGTGAGTTAATTTCTAAAAAAGTCCTACCAACAAATGCATATGCAATAATGGCAAAGAAACTTACGGCTTTTCTTCATGAAAACGGTTTGCTTATAATGCTTGATGTAACAACTAAAGACGAGCATTCAGGATACTTCTATCCTCAATTGATGAATAATGCAATAAATGACTATGTCCGTAAAAGCAGAACCATTGAGACGCTTTTACCATTGTCGTGTGCTTGTCATGATGGATGTAGAAACTTTTGCTTTATGCAGCAAACATTCAACGTAAGTCATTCTCACAAATCAAATGACGAAAGCAGGGTGTGTTATCGAGTGCTGTGTAAGAAACCTCTTAAGACAGCTATCATGCAAGGGATGGAAACAGCAAACCTTATCCACGTCATACACTCCACCAAATACAAGCAAAATGATGATTGGGCAATTTGCTGCCATTCAAAAAACAATGAAATAATAATTGATAGTTTTAACATAAATCTATAAATCTAATCATGGCTAAGAGAAGTTTTTACGTTAAAGATTCCGAACTTGATGATTACCAGGTAAAGGTGATTAACAAGAAAACAGATAACTCCTACATTGTTAAGGGTTGTGCAGGTAGTGGAAAGTCCATTCTTGCCTTGTGGAAGGCAAAACAGATACAAGATGAGCATAAGGGTACCTATCTTTACATTGTGTTCACTAAAGCACTAATGCAATATATGGCTGATGGCATTTCACAGGTAGGTATTCCACAACGAAATGTTGATTATCATTGGCATTGGCAGAATAGAGCTGGATGTCCAAGTGCTGATTATATTATTGTGGATGAAGCACAAGATTTTTCCAAAGAGGATATAGAACTATTCCGTTCTAAGGCAAAAAAAGCATTATTGTTGTATGGTGATTCGGCTCAACAACTTTATACTTTTATTAAAGATAAGCAAACTGTTTCAATGGAGGATATACAGTATTTTACTAAGTTCCCTGTCGAACAGCTTGTGTTCAATCATCGATTACCCAAAAAGATAGCCCGTCTTGCACAGTATCTAAATTCCGAAAGTGACGAACTTGAAGAGCGTTGTACTGAAGAGGGTGTTGAAAAACCAAAGATTATCAAGTACAATAACATTACTGAACAGTATGATGCCATCATTTCGCTTATTCAAAACAAAAACATGGAGGATGTCGGCATCCTATTTAGACACAATGATGAAGTAGAGCGTGCATATGAATATTTCAAGAATCATGGTGTAAACGTTGAAGCTAAGTATGGACAGTTTATGGATCTAGATTTTTCTTCAGACAATCCAAAGATGATGACCTACCATAGTTCTAAAGGACTTCAATTTGAACATGTTTTCATTCCTGAATGTACTGTTGAAGACGATGCAAACCGAAATCCACTATATGTGGCCGTGACAAGAACCTATCGAGCTTTGTATATAATGCACTCAGGCAATCTTTCCAGTCTTTTTGATGATGTACCTACTTCGCTTTATGATACGAGTCTTACGAGTGGTCCCAAATTAACACTATGAGGTTTGTCAACTCCTAAAAAACGAGGATAATTATGAAATTATACATACCAACCTGTACTCTGAATTTCAATAACATATTGTCTTCAGAGTCAATTTCGCCCTTAGGATTTTACGCAAGACGCGGCTTTGGTAACAAACGCTTCTATCCTGTCTGCGCGAACGACAAAGAGCAAGTAATAATATTGTACAGTAAATATCCAAGGTTCGAGATTGAAGAAAATGACCTTGAGAACTATCCTATGGTTATTGAGATAGAAACTGATGACTATAAAGATGGATTCTTTGAGAAGGCTAAGGAACATGACGGAGTAGAGACCTATCTCTGCTATCATACCATCAACCTTAACCCTTTTCATTGTCGTATCTATTTTAATAGTTATCAGGAGCGTCAGGGTGTATTGTCAAAGGCAGAACAAAGCCTAGAGAATAAGTTCTATAAGCTTTATGCTCCTAATATAGATGTTAAACCCAAAGAGAAAAAAACATTTTTTGGCGTTGCCAAAGATTTATTTACTCAATCTGAAAAAGATGATTTCTTATGGAATCCTTCATATGTAAATTTCAAGATCAAGAATGAACCTATAAATGTTAGTAGAGACGTTCTGCTAGACAGAATTAAAGGTTTCATTTATTGTTATCTAATAGGTGCTAATAGCTCGGTCAGCAACGAGGTTGGCAAATTGAAAGCTTTGTCAAGAAAACTTCGTAACACGCTTTCTGCTGTTGTAAATTCTCCTGATAAAAGACCCACTCAGGCACAAGACGATGCTATCTTGAATGGAATCAGAGAGTTTAATGAAATCTATTCTTCAATAGATGAAGATACCATTTGGAACAAAAATTTATTAGAGTTAAAATTGTCTGACAATCCGCAAGGTCTTTCTACAAAAGATGCCAAGAATCTTTTGCACTACTGGGGTGTTTATGACGCATTCTGTAACAAACTTCCTCTTCGTAGAGTCTATGATGCAAACGAATTGTGGAGTTGTTTAGAGTATGTTTCCCCAGAGACGTTTTCTCGTGTCATAGACAATATGAATAGCACCATTCGTAAATTGGAAGCAAAAGATAATGCTCAACGTGAAAAGTATGCCATTGAGGAATTGCTGAATGTTGATGATAATCTGTCTTTGCATATTTTGGACACATCTTACCAAAGTTCTTTCTATAAGAACCTTATTTGCTCCCAGTTTATGGCAGAGTACAAATCTGTAATGGAAGAAAATGGCGTAGAAGAACCTTTGGCACAGGCATATAATGGAGGTATGATTCTAAGGAACATGCTTGGAGATAAATGGGACTCAAATCCTGCATCTGCTTATGTTGGAGCATTACTTAATCATTTCCAGGAGAACTCCGCCTTTGACTTATTCGCTATTGAAAATGATGTACTTTCATCGTTTGCTGCATTCTGTCAGAAAGGCGATAACATTGATCGCTTGGTAGAGTACCTTGTACAAGTAGGATTCTGTAATTATAAGTTAGCTTATGGCATCTATGGTGCCACAAGAGGTTTTACGTCTCTGCCAAAGACATTTACGTCTGTATTGATAAATGGCAATAAGGATTATTATCAATCATTTGCAAGTAATGTTTGGCGAATGCTTAATGGAATAGAAATAAAGGATGCTGTCTTACCCAAAGCGAGCAATAGTACTTCAGTTATTGTAGAAAGTCAGTTGGGATCTAAGATTATTGAGAATCAAAATAATGTAGAGTCAAAAGTTGTAAAACAGCAGAAAGTTGTTGAGGCGGTAAATAAGGCTGTTAAACTTGAAAATATAGTTCAAAGTCCTAAAGCTTTTATGTATATTTTTAGTAGTTTCTCACGTATTACTACAACTAAAGCGTACAAAGCTCTTGATGCTGTTAATTTTGCAGGAGATGAGGGTTCTTATACACCAGAACAATTCCGTAGTAAAATTTATTCGATTGTAGGTAAAGAAGGTTTAAAGACCCAAAAAGAAAATATTGATAAAGCTATAGAACTTGAGAGTAAAAGGCAAGATCCAGAAGCGTTCTTGAGCATCCTTGACAACTTCTTGAAACCAACTGATGCTGCGTATAAGAAGATTGAGAAACTGATTTCAAGTATTAAAAGTTTAAATACGACTTCGTATCCACAACCACAAGGAAATAATGTTATTTCGCAGGATGGTGTTGAAAAGCGAAACCTGAAACCAATACATCCAACATCATCTAAATTTGTAGAGGATGCAAATGTTAACTATTTTATCCTTTCAAGAAACTACCTACCTATAAAAATGCGAGAAACGCTTTCCAGAAAGGTAATAACATTTCAAAAAGGTTATGCTCCTGGTGGTAAATACTATTCTAATCCATTGGGCAACCCTATAGATAATAGATCAACCATTGATCATTTTAAGCATTGGTGTTTTTATGATAAAGGTGGTTATCCTCCTATCGTAGAGGGAACTTATGAGAATAAACAGTACTTTGAGCAGTTAATGCAAGATTTATTTAATCGTTATGCCAACAGGTAAAATTATTATCACGAACGATACAGGTGAACAAGTAGAAGCTACAGCTCCTGTCATTGTCTCTGCAAGTCGTTCAACCGATATTCCTGCTTTTTATGCCAAGTGGTTCTTCAACCGCTTGGCTAAAGGGTATTGTGCTTGGTATAACCCGTTCAACCAGCAAAAAATGTATATTTCGTTCAAAAACTGCAAGGTGGTGATTTTCTGGACAAAGAACCCAAAGCCGATCCTCCCATACCTTCATGAGCTTGACGAAAGAGAAATACACTACTATTTTCAGGTTACACTCAACGATTATGTAAAAGAAGGTTTTGAGCCTAATGTTTCGTCTGTCGAAAACAGAGTTGAGACATTCAAGAAACTTTCTGATATGATTGGTAAGGAGAAAGTAATCTGGCGTTTTGATCCTTTAATAATTACGCCAAACATTGCTCCTCGTGACCTCTTGACGCGCATTTGGCACATTGGAAATAAACTGAAAGGTTACACAAATAAGCTTGTATTCAGTTTCGTTGATGTAAAAGCATATCGCAAGGTTCAAAACAATCTTGTTAAGGAAAGTATGCTCTTTACAAAGGAGAATGTGGAGAATGCCGAAGCCAACCTTGCTCAACGAATAGAAATTGTAGAAGGTCTTCAAAAGATTCGTGAAGCTTGGCACAAAGATGGTTGGGATGTTGAAATCGCCACTTGTGCTGAAGATATTGACCTTGAAAAATACGGGATAGAACACAATCGTTGCATTGATGGCGAATTGATGAAACGCATTTTTGCTGACGATAAGGAACTTGTCTATTATCTACATACATTGAAATTACCAGAAAAAGACTTGTTTGGTAATTTGCCACCAATACCAGAAAAGGTGCGTAATGTAAAGGATACAGGGCAACGTAAGGTATGTGGATGTATGATCAGCAAAGACATCGGCATGTATAATACTTGCCGTCATTTCTGTGTCTACTGCTATGCCAATACAAGTAAAGAATGCGTCATCAGAAATGCTGAGAAACATAATGATGAAAGTGAAAGTATAATTGGGTAATTATGCAAGAGTCAGAACTACAACAATATCTCCTTCGCAACTATCCACAAGAGAATGCTCGTTGCGAATGGAAGGAATTCAAGAATTTGAAGAACTCATTCTGTGGGGATGAGAAAAACGATATCATCTCATATGTGTCGGCTATTGCCAATATGGGAGGAGGACATTTAGTGATAGGGGTACATGACAGTTCTTTGGAAATTGTCGGGACTGATACCTATAACTATGACCGGCAAAAGGCAATTCTTCGTTTAACGGAACGCTGTATCAATCTTTCGACAGAAGGTCTTGATATTGAAGAGTTTGTTACCGATGACACTAACAAGAAGGTTTGGGTAGTCCATATTCCCAAGCATCGTCCCAAATTGCCTGTTTACGCTCATAACAAAGCATGGCAGCGAATTGAAGATTCTCTTGTAGAGTTGACCACAGAACGCATGAATGTCATTCTTGATGAGCCAATATTTGGCGAAACAGATTGGTCTGCACAGATTGTTCCTGATGCAACGATAGATGACCTTGACGAAGTTGCTATAGCTAAAGCCCGCAAAATGTTTAAAAAGGTACATAGTCGTATTCCCGAATCAGAGGTAAATGCTTGGGATATTCAGACATTTCTTGGCAAATGCGGACTGACAAGAAATGGAAGCATCACTCGTGCCGCTATCATATTGTTGGGCAAATACGAATCAGCCTTTAAACTGCGTCCTGTTGTCGCTCAGGTAACTTGGACACGCAGGGATGCAAATCAAGATGTGGTGGACTACGAACATTTCACTGTTCCATTCATACTGACAGTAGATGAAATTCTCTCAAAGATTGAAAATCTGACTTTGCGTGAAATGCCTGGTGGTACGCTTTTCCCAGATACAATGAAACAGTATGATGACTACACTATACGCGAAGCACTTCATAACTGCATTGCTCATCAAGATTACACGATGCAACAGCGTGTCAATTTCGTTGAGAATCCCGGCTACCTATATTATTCCAACGCCGGTACTTTCATCCCCGGAACTTTGGAAAATGCTTTGAGAAATGAGGAATCTCAGACCTATTTCCGCAATGAATGCCTATGCAAGGCAATGGTGGACTTCAATATGATTGATACCGTAAGTCGTGGCATCAAGAAAATGTTTAATGAACAATGGCGCAGACACTTTCCGATGCCGGACTACGAGATTGATGCGGCAAAAAAGAAAGTTGTAGTACGCATATATGGTAACGAGATCAATAAACGATATACGGATTTATTGAAGACTGACAACACTCTATCATTATGGGATTGCATATCTCTCGATGCTGTGCAGAAAGGCAGATTCATACATGAAGATGTTGCAAAAGACTTGCTGAACAGGGGACTTATTGAGGGCGATGCTCCCAATTATACAATTTCTTTAGGAGTTGCTAAAGCCACTCGTCAATTGCAAGGTTACACCAAGCAAAAAGGACTTGATAAGGACAAAATTAAACAGATGGTTTTGCAATATCTTAAGAATGCTGGATCAGATGGAGCCAAACGTGATGGCATCTACGAATACATCAAAGATGTAATGCCTAGCAATAAGACTGAAGAGCAAAAACTACGCAGCCTTGGTGATCTATTGAAAGTTATGAAAGCCGAGGAATTGATTAGAACAGATGGACGAAATTGGTTTATATTATAGCCAATCCGTCGAATTTCGACGAAAAGATACAGCCTATTCCGTCGAAAATGTTTAAATCCGTCGAAATTCGACGAAACACATACTGAACTCAAAAGAATAAAGACCATGTTATTAGGAGACAAAATAAAAGAGTTGAGAGAAGAACACGGTGTGCTACAAAGGCAATTGGCAGCTTTGCTTGAAATAGACACTCCAATGTTTAGCAAAATAGAACGTGGCGATAGATATGCCAAACGGAGACAAGTAATACAATTAGCTGAGTATTTCAAGATTGATAAAAATGAACTTCTTACACTATGGCTGGCAGACAAAGTATTGGATGCTATAGAAGGTGAAGACGAATTAAAGCGAAAAGCCATTGAGGTTGCACAAGAAAGAATAGGCTAATCCTCACAAATATTGGGAACTATATGGTATCATTACCACACAATTCCCAATATTAATATTTGATAATCAGATTGATGTTTTACAATATTCGGTTCAAGCGTGGAGCTGTTAGACTTATTTTAGCTGGTAGGCCCTAGGAATAGCCGTGACAATAAAATAAGCAACAACCCCACATCTATATAAACTGTCAGAATGACAATTATATACAATGTGGAAGAGGTCCGCTTATTCTCTTGTCTCAATGAATTTCCTAGGTTCACCAGCGAGAATAAACTAAACACTTCCTGTGTTCAAATATAGCACTACCGAGGTAGCTCTGCAAAGTTACAAAATATTTGAAATCACAAGCAAGTGTCTGCCCCTTTTTAGGTTGTTGCAGATACAAATTTCAGCTAAAAGTTTCTGAAAATCAAGATTGACTTTGCAGAATGTTTATCATAAACTGAGAATATATACTTTTTGTCGGAATCTCATAGGATTCAAAAGAAAAAGCCTGCCATTTCTGACAAGCTTTTTACATGCATATACTCACTTAATTTAATATAGTTTTAAAGAATAAATGAGTATGCTATTCTCTTGAAATTCAAATTTCCTATCATAATGGATAAGGAGAGAGACGGTCTGTAGTACCCGGTTTATACTATCTCCGGGTGGGGTATATTTCATTGTAAATATTTTGGTCGAGATTCTTTTCGCTCCATGTTTCAATACTCAAGGCAGGGCTCTTCCCTATATTTTTTGCGAACTCTTCTGCTATCACGGTTTGGACATACTCTTGGTGTTCACAGGTCGTTACGATGGAATCGTGTATCGTAAAGATTGGAATTTCCTGCCCTCCCTCTTCCCATATTCGCTTACAGCATCGGTGCAGCATGATGGTACTTTCGATAGACTGTAATAGCCGTGACAACCTGCTATGAGGCTTGTCCATCTCGGCATCCGCATATTCCCGCTTAATTATACGGAACAGCTCGGCCACTTTCGGGTATAGTTCCGTCGAAAATATCCGCTTCAACTCGTTTATTGTCGGGTCATCGTGCTGTCCCCGGTTGCTTGAGAAAAGCAGGTAGAACATCAGCACCTTGGCGTCTTTACGTTCTATGCGAGATTGCCCCTCCTTTAAATGCTGATTCGCTATATCCCGGATTTGTTCATAGATACCTCCCGACGATACCAGATAGATATATTGTTCAATATCATGATTCGAAAGTCCGTCAAAATATCTTTTAATCGCTTGCTCCAATATCTGTGATTGAAACAAGGTCTGAATATTCTCCGGCAGGTCATATAATGTTAACGGGATGTCCGCTCCTCTTTGCCAAAACTCGGGTTTTAAGAGCAGGCAGGACAAATAAGGCTGGCAGTTCTTGATGTCGATACTTACCAACGGTTGACCGCCATAGGTTATAAAATTCCGGAAATCCTTCTGAATATTAGTGAGCACGGAGTGCAAGCGATGCACGTTATCGTCTATATGTACCCCGTATTCTTGTGCTGTAATTTTATCGATATTCCTTAATACGGCCAAATACTGTGTGTCCGGATGCTTGAACTGTTGCGTATCCCGATTCCAGTCCCACGATTTATGAGAATCGTCCTGCATCTTGAGCCTGCGAATACCTTCTGCATAATCGCAGGCCCGAGGATTAATCCGGAGATTTTTGCGGTCATACCAGTAGAATAGGTGAGGATAATTCTTTCGGTCCTCCGGATTATCCAATCTTACACTCCCGAAATTGCTGACTATTTCCTCTGAGCTCTGGAAGATGGAGCCTGCATATTGATCGGCCCATCTGTACCACATCGACTTTTCCCCAATGATATAGCGACCGTCACAGACCAGTACCCCGGTATTGACCAGATAATCTACATACAACTTGCAATCTTTCATGCGATTGCGGAGCGTAGCCATATGGATAGGTACAAAGCCGTCCTCACGGATTAAATCCGAGTTCCATCCGGGAATTTCCGATAAGAGGTTTAGGATATGCAGAGCCTTGAAATTGCGAAAAGCCTTGTTCTGGAAACCGTAATTCTCCGGAGGATATTGTGTCTTATGACGCTCTAAATCAAAGTTGACAGGAAGCAGTACCCGGGCTTTATAAACCTTTCCCGAGAAGGCCATCAATACCAATGACCCCCAAGATACACCGGATTTACCCCGTGAACCCCGGAATAGGTCTGTAAACCAATTCTTACATTTCAACCACAGTATCTTCATAGTAGTATATACATCTGTTAACCATTATGATAGGGAAATTAATTTTAGTGTTACATCAACTCCAGAATACGGTTCACCGTTGTTGCGGCATCTATCTGTTGCAATGGTTCAAATCCCATATTCTTAATACCTCCCACCGTTCTGTAATTTACCTTGTCATGCGAACGTTTCTCCTCAAAGAAGCAGTGATAGAGTTGGATGGCTGAACGGCTGTCTTTCATCTTCCGGGCTTGAATGTTTACCAATATCGCGTTCATCTTTTCGAGTATCTCATCACTCGTCATATGAGTTCCTTCCGGGAAGTGATCCGACAACAACATTCTGAACGGGTGTTCTTTTACAAGGCAGGCAAATAGGATGCTTCTGCGCATGTTTCGATACCATGTAACATTCCAGCAGACTTTGCCTTTCTTCAATTCGGGGGTTAGAAGCCTGACCAGTTTTTCCAGCGGGACATAATGATACAACTCCTTCACCCGTTCCAGAAACTGCCTGCCATACTTGCTGTCATAGGTGTTCCGAATCATCCGGTTCAACGTAGTGTCATTGATCGGTTCCTGTCGGTTTGCCATTAGCAGCTCGTCGATTTTGGACTGGATTTGCTGTAGAATCACAATTGATCTACTCTTATCCTCTTGTTGTTCAGCCCTTAATTGCAACTTGTCTGCGGGCTTTTCATCGGGCCCCGGTTCCTTGAAATGTCGAATGATGCATGTAGCATCCAATGCTTGCAGGAAACGGTCGCAGGAGGTATAGATATCGGTACACAGTTGTTGGTACTCTCCCAAGGCATCGATGTTCAGATAAGCCGGGACTACCTTGCCGTTAATATCCAGCCGGATAATACTGATGGGCTGGCTCCCGAATATGGAGTGCCTGCTGCGGGCTACGATGCTGTCTTTGACATCCAGAAAGTTCGCGGGCAATACATCCTTGCAGGTCTCCTGTACGGCCTCCGAGCTATTGGCAAATTGGCTCAGTATCTGTGCTTTTTCCTCATATTTTTCAAGAGGAATCACCTCTGCCGGAGTTTTGGCGCGATACAGGTTGAAAACAATGGTTTCGCTTAAAAGTCCCTGCGGATGCCTGCATCTGCCCGAAATCTGGTAGAGCTTCTCCGGAGATAACAACGCCTGAGTTTGTCGCGGGTCAGCGACTGAAATCAGGTGAAAGCGCTCCTCAATATCTACGCCGACAAAATAGGCGCTCGTCATCAAGGTAATCGGGGTTGTTAACAGCACGGAGTGCAAGGAGCGGTAAAATTCCCCGACCATCGCTTGATTCAATGAACTGCACGCTACCGAGCAATCCGCTTTCACCTCTGCGGGTAACAGGTCAAGAATCACATTGATAGAACGGATGGAGTTATAGGCTACGACCACCTTGTCATCCGGGTTGGATTTACGGTAATGGCATAGCATATCTACAACTTCCCGATATATGTTATTCGCCCGGACAATACTTACCGTCCGTTTCTCCGTGTGTTCATAATTGATTTCCAGTAACGGCTCTTCCCGCAACTGAGGATGGGTAAACGGACGTATCGTCGCTGATACGAGACAACGCTTGTTCGCAGGGAATGACAGGTAATAATCGATTACATTCTCCATCGCCTCCCGGAATTTTCCGTCGGACTGGAACGTGTCAATCTCATCGACCATGATATGCCAGTCCATCGGCTGTTCGCTCACCGCCATAGGGTTCTTCAACAGTAATTCCCAAGGGTTCTTTTGTTGCTGTTCAGCCTGTTTCACAATCTTTTCCCAAGCTCTTTGCGGTGCATCCTTTATATATTGAATCTGCTCCATCACACGCCGCAGGCTGTCTGCGACTACGATGATTTTCAGATAAAAGGAGTGTGATTCCCGTTTGGTCGCAATGAAATTCCGGATTTCTTCATCCGTCGGGCTTTTGCAATTCGCCTCCGGAATATCGCTCCCTACATACAGGAATTTATGGTGGTAGGGGCATTTGTCACGGCCATATAGGTACTTTTGATAGGCCAGCTTCTTGGTCGGCATGACAAGAATGGTATCGCGTTGTTGATCCAAGGCCAACGTCGTCGCACCAATGCCGGGAACACATTTTTTGACAATCCCATACGGCAGGCTGTTGAAGATGTTGCCTAACTTTACCTTATCGGCCATCGTCAGCCGTACACAGTCTATACGCTTATGAGAATCATCGTGATAAATGATTTCGTAACGAACCGGATTTTTCCCACCGCTGAATGATTCGACGGCCGCTCCGTTGTATGTGTAA
>OJNQ01001708.1_pt1 | contig 15200 bp, 9 predicted proteins | sample 1597621 | NCBI WGS metagenome assembly OJNQ01 (sample SAMEA2452137, study PRJEB22498) | human gut metagenome | reverse complement strand
AAACAGACGACAACGTGTTCCGCCAGACCACCGCGCGCCTTCCGTGGTTGCTCATCGGTATGCTGGGTGGAATCGGTAACTCCATGATTCTGGGCAACTTCGACTCTACCTTCGCCGCTCATCCGGAAATGGCGCTTTACATTCCCCTTATCGGTGGAACGGGAGGAAACGTAGGAACCCAGTCCTCCGCATTGGTCGTGCAAGGTCTGGCCAACAGCTCACTGAACGCCGAAAACACGTTCAAGCAGGTGTTGAAAGAATCCGTTGTAGCCCTTATCAACGCCACCATCATTTCCATGCTGGTGTATATCTACAACTTCATCCGTTTCGGAGCTACGGCTACGGTCAGTTATTCGGTATCCATCAGCCTGTTTGCCGTGGTCATGTTTGCCTCCATTTTCGGCACCTTGGTGCCCATGACACTGGAAAAGCTGAAAATCGATCCGGCCATTGCCACCGGACCGTTTATCTCCATTACCAACGACATTATCGGTATGCTCATGTACATGGGAATCACCGTATTATTATCCTAAATTTTTGTTAAAGAAAAACGCAAGTGCGTTTGAGGTAAAACGCAAGTACATTTTACTTCAAACGCACTTGCGTTTTAATCAAAACGTCCTTGCGTTTTCTTTCAAACGCAAGGGCGTTTTTTTCACCCCCTCTACAAGCCCTTCTGAGCCACATTCCTCGTCTTTCTATTTCTAAAAATGATTCTTTCCTTATAGTTTTTTTCTGAAAAAGTATGAAAATCAGATTTTTTTTCTTTAATTTGTAAGAACCTTTACTAATGGTAAAGAAAAAACTAGGATATTATACTCTTTAAAATCTATATACGATGGAAGTAAATGAAACCAACCGCCCATTAACCGAAACTCCGATGGAACAACCCATTGAAGCACCGGTTCCTACTGTTGAAGACACCGAAAAGGAAACATCCGCTCCCAAACAGACACTGGAAGAAGTGGTGCAACGCCTCAAGGAAATCAACGAGAAAAACGACCTGACCGACAAGCAGGAAATCGATTCACTTAAACAAACGTTCTACAAACTACAAAAAGCCAAATCAGAAGCGGCACGGAAAGCTTTCATCGACGAAGGGGGAAAGGCAGAAGACTTCACTCCGGAAACAGAACCGGCGGAAGAAGAATTCAAAGCTGTCATGAACGCCATCAAGGAGAAGAGAAATGCCTTAGCGGCTGCACAGGAACAGGAAAAGGAAGAAAACCTGACCAAGAAACTGGGTATCCTGGAAAGAATGAAGTTCCTGACCGAATCGCAGGAAGATACCAACAAGATATACGACGAATTTAAGAAATTGCAGCAGGAATGGAATGAAACAGGTCAGATTCCGGTAGCGAAAGTAAATGAACTGTGGAAAACTTACCAGCTTTACACCGAAAAATTCTATGACATGGTGAAGCTGAACAACGAATTCCGCGAATATGACTTCAAGAAAAACCTGGAACAGAAGACCCGTTTGTGCGAAGCTGCAGAAAAACTGGCCGAAGAGCCCGACGTAATTTCTGCTTTCCACCAGCTGCAGAAGCTTCATCAGGAATTCCGTTCCATCGGTCCGGTAGCCAAAGACCTGCGCGAAGAAATCTGGAGCCGTTTCAAGGCTGCCTCTACGGTTGTCAACAAACGCCACCAGCAGCATTTTGAAGAACTGAAAGAAAAAGAACAGAATAACCTGGACCAGAAGACGGTGATTTGCGAAATCGTGGAAGGTATGGAATATGACACCTTCACTACTTTTGCCGACTGGGAAGACAAGACCAATGAAATCCTTGCCCTCCAGGCCAAATGGAAAACCATCGGCTATGCTCCGCAAAAGATGAACGTCAAGATTTTCGAACGTTTCCGCGCTGCCTGCGATGAATTCTTCCGCCGGAAAGCTGCTTTCTTCAAGTCTGTGAAGGAAACAATGGCAGCTAACCTGGAAAAGAAAAAAGCGTTCTGCGAAAAGGCTGAAGCCCTGAAAGAAAGCACCGACTGGAAAGAAACAGCTGAAATCCTGACCAAGCTTCAGAAAGAATGGAAGACCATCGGTCCGGTGGCCAAAAAACATTCCGATGCCGTATGGAAACGTTTCATCGGTGCCTGCGATTATTTCTTTGAAAGGAAAAACAAGGCAACTTCTTCACAACGCTCGGAAGAAGTGGAAAACCTGGCAAAGAAAGAAGATGTCATTAAGCGTATGGCTGCGCTGGAAGCTGCCGGAACTGCAGACGATGCAACTGCCGAACAAGTACGTGCCCTGATGAAGGAATGGAATGCCATCGGCTTCGTTCCTTTCAAGGAAAAAGACCGTCTGTATAAAGAATTCCATGCATTGGTAGACAAGCTGTTCGACCGCCTGCACCTGTCGGCTACTGAAAAACGCCTGAGCAGTGTACGCACTAACGGCAACAAAGAAGGAAATCTCTACCGTGACCGTGAACGCCTGGTTCGCACTTACGAAGGACTGAAAAACGACATCCAGACCTACGAAAACAACCTTGGCTTCCTGAATTCTTCTTCCAAAAAGGGAAATACACTGGTGGCTGACATCACCCGCAAGATTGAGCGCCTGAAGAAAGACATGGAACTGGTGCTGAAGAAAATCAAGGACATTGATGAAAGCTTGAAAGAAAAAGAATAAACTTGATATTAAAAGCTTATCCAATAAAAAAGGTTTCCCAAAAGGAAACCTTTTTTATTGACATTTATATCATATTTTACCAAACACTATTAGCTTCTACCTCTGTTTCTATATTATCAGGTAAATTAGGAAAGAAATCTATTCCGGTCTGTTCCTCCACTTTATCAATCGTCGTGCGATAAGAAGCAGGCTTTGTATCAGAAACATCATAATTCTTTTGGTCTATCCAATAAGCCATGCCTTTATATGTACCATTTTTCAATAAAACCATCACCATATAGTAATACCTTGGCACGGCTACATGATTGCCCGTATATTCCAACAATTGATTATCATTCAATGTACCTCCTTTTGCCACATACAATGTATCTTTGGCACCCAATCCTTCTGCATACTTTCTTACCGAAGTTTCCATATTACTCCAGACTCCACCATTAAAATCTTTAATCTGAGGACTCATGTTCGAATAATAAAAAGTCTGTATATTGGCTTCTCTTGAATAAGTTCTATCCGCAGAAGCACACAAATGCCCTCTATTATAAGGCTCACTATAATCAGAACTATACGTACGGTATGCAGCATCCACATAAGGATCATTTCCCCATTTATCCGTACGGCCCGTATTCTTCTTATTAGTTACATTGTCAAAAGTAAAAGCCACCCACCAAGGATGCTTATGCGCATTTGAATATTCCATACTGAAATTCACAATTTCCTTTCCTCCATAATTCACCGTATGTACAATGAATTTATTCATGCTTCCACCTTTCAGTTTGGGAATCTCAATACGTCCGGCATATCCTTCTGGTGTAGGCTCTGGATCAGGTTCAGGCTCTGGATCAGGGTTCGAACCCGAACTTCCGTCAGATTTTTCTTGCGTAACCGTTATTACAATTTTAGACTCCCCTGACGTAACAGTAATAGAAGCAGAACGAGGCTGATTATCCGGATTCTCAGAAACTGTCACCATCACATCAGTCCGACCATTTCCGGATTCATTCGTTAATTTACACCAATCTTCAGATGATAATGCAGTCCACTCCCCTGAAGTACGTATATGTAATAAGAAAGTTCCCCCGCTTGCAGTTTGTTCACCGACTGCTTGGTCTACATAGGCTAGCTCTTCCACTTCTGTAGAAGGCCGTTCACCACTACCTCCGGTATTTCCTACATCCGTTGGTATATCTGGTTCATGACAAGCCACCCCGCAAAAAAGGCAACTTAACATGAACGTTATCAAATGTAATTTATATTTTTTCATTCTTTCACTTCTTTAAGAAAATAAACAATAGTCGGAAGATGGTCGCTATAACCATTTAGCCAAACACCTCCAGCGTGAGTGCGTTTAGGATAACCTTTATATTTTCCCGAATTTTGGAACATGAAATCACGTCGAAAAATTTCATGTTTATAATATGTCAAGGAACTATAATCGTCATTCAGGAAATTTCCCGTAAAAACAATCTGGTCAAACAAATTCCATTTTCCTTGATACATCAGAGTGCCATAACCCTTTTTCAAGGTATCCCACCATGGATTAAACAAATCCATTTTTCCGGTATCCTTGGCTTTCCGTTTTGCACCTAATGAAACAGACATACTTTTATCCATAGGGTCATCATTCATGTCACCCATAATAACGATTTTCACAGAAGGATCTATTCTCTGTAAAGAGTCCTTAATGGCACGAACTTGTTCACCCGCTCTTTCACGAGCTGGAGATGCAGCTGCACGTGAAGGCCAATGATTTACAATACAAACAAAATGCTCGCCAGCCAGCTCGCCATCTGCAACTAAAAAGCCACGAGTTTTATGTATTGTATCATTTTCATATACATAAGGTAATAACCCAGTTGAATTTACATGAAAGAATTTTGGATTATAAAGAAAGGCACATTCTACCCCTCGTTTATCTTCTCCATCATAATGAATGATCTCATAGCCTCTTTCAGCCAAAGCAGGTTGTTTAAGCAAATCCTCCAAGACTCTTCTGTTCTCAATCTCCGAAACCCCTATTATAGCTGGCCCCATCGGCAACCTATCCGTAGCTAATAACGACAATATTTCAGACATATTCTTTAATTTTGCCTGATACTTAGTCTCTGTCCATTTGTTAGCGCCATCAGGAAGATACTCATAATCATTTTTCCCTTCATCATGGGTGGTGTCAAACAGATTTTCCAAATTATAAAAAGCTACACTATAAAGCGCATACTTTTTTTCCTGCGCCCATCCTACCAAATAAAAGCATAAGAATAGAGCTAAGATTAGTTTTTTCTTCATAAGATAAATTTTAGATTTTACAGTTGCATGACAAATATCAGAAAAAAGACAGAAAAAGCATGTATCAGACTTGAGTTTTAACTAAAAAAATTCATACATTCAGTCAAATTTACTTATATTTGTGACAAAACCTCTACTTACAAACTTTAAAGATTCAATTTAAACAACTATAATAAGCTTATTTATGAAGAAAAGGCTAGGAATTGTGACTGTTCTTTGCTGTATAACCCCAGCTTTACTAGCACAAAACAAGCTAAAGAACAACGCACGTGAGGATAATGCATCCTTTACGTTCACCGAATCTCAATTAAATGAAGACGATGATGCCAACATGGACAATTATGCACTTGTGTCTTCAAACAATGATGTGTATCTATCTAATGTGGGTTACCTCTTCAGTTCCATGAGATTTAGAGTCAGGGCTCTGGATTCACAGTACAACGACATGTTTTTCAATGGTGTCCAGTTCAATGATGTAGAAACCGGACGATTCAGTTACGGACTAATTGGAGGACTTAATGATGCGACAAGAAACCGTGAAGGCATTAGTCCTTTTGAAAAAAACAATTTCACATTTGGAGCATTAGGAGGTTCTTCCAATATCAACCTTCGAGCTAGTCAATATGCCCCAGGTTCGAAATTGGTATTCTCTGGATGCAACAGAAATTACGTAGCCCGTGCCATGTATACCTACTCTACAGGGTTAATGAATAATGGATGGGCATTTACCGGATCATTCGGATACAGATGGGCAAAAGAAGGAAATATTGACGGTACATTCTATAACTCCTTCAGCTATTTTTTAGCAGCCCAGAAAGTATTTAACGAACAGCACAGCTTGTCTATTTCCACATGGGGAGCTCCTACAGAACGAGGACAGCAAGGAGCCTCTACTGAAGAAGCTTATTATTTGGCAAACAGCCATTATTACAACCCAAACTGGGGATACCAGAATGGAGAAAAGCGTAATGCAAGAGTTGTTAATTCATTTGAGCCTTCGGTTGTGGCTACATGGGACTTCGACATCAACAAAGAAATGAAGTTAACAACATCTGCCGGATTCAAATACAGCAACTATGGAACAAGTGCATTAGGATGGAACGGTAATGCAGCGGATCCTCGTCCTGATTATTACAAAAAATTACCAAGTTCTATCTTCAACGTATACGACCACAGTACTCCTCCAAGTGAGAGTGCATTAGAACAATTTAATACCGTAACCAACCTATGGAAAAATAACCGAGCCTATCGTCAAATCAACTGGGACGAAATGTATTTGGCAAACGAAAAGGCAAATGCATTAAATGAAGATGCGCTCTACTATCAAGAAGAACGCCATAATGACCAGTTAGCCTTTAACTTCAGCTCCATTTTTAACCATAACATCAACAAGAATCATAGCTACACAGGAGGTATTGCTTTCAATGCAACCAAAGGTATGCATTATAAATTAATGAAAGACCTGTTGGGAGCACAAAGCTATACAGATATTGATAAATTCTCTGTTCGCGATTATGGTTTTAGCTCTAGTATTGTTCAAAATGACTTAGACAACCCCAACAGAAAAATTGGAGAAGGTGATCGTTTTGGATACGACTACGACATTCATGTATATAAGGAAAGTGCATGGATGAGATACGAAGGAAAAAGCGGCTCATGGAATTACTTCGTAAGCGGAAAAATTGGTTCTACACAAATGGAGCGTTATGGTAATATGCGTAACGGACGTGCTCCACTTAAATCTAAAGGAAGCAGTGGTACAGCCAAATTCCTGGAAGGAGCTGTAAAAGCAGGAGTTACCTATGCTATCAACGGGAACCACTCTATCACATTAAACGGAACATACGAAGATCGTGCTCCGTTAGCTTACAATGCATTCATTGCCCCCCGTATCAAGAATGACTATGTAAAGGACTTGAAAACAGAACGTATATTAGGTGGTGAACTCTCCTATAATTTTAATACTCCTGTTGTAATGGGACGCATTACCGGATATTATATGAGATTCAGCAATCAAGTGGAAATGGATGCATTCTACAATGATAATGAAGCACGCTTTACTTATTTATCAATGAATGGAATTAAAAAAGAATTCTATGGTGTAGAAGCTGCTGCAACTGTCAAACTCACTTCTAATCTGTCCTTAACAGGTATTGCTACATGGTCGGATGCCCAATATATCAATAATCCCAATGCAGTACGTACATACGAAAGCGAAAGCGAATCAAATTCTGATATTGTATACGCTAAAGGTATGCGCGTAAATGGGACACCGTTGTCAGCCTACAGTTTAGGCCTTGATTACAATATCAACGGCTGGTTCTTTAATCTTACAGGCAACTACTATCACCGCGTATATTTGGATTTCTCTACTTACCGCCGTTTGGGTAGTGTATTAACCAAATACGACGGAGGTACTGTCGATGCTAATGGTAATACTGTTCCAACTGCTGTTCCTGCACAAGAAGAATTGGATGGCGGATTTATGCTCGATGCATCTATCGGTAAGTTTATTCGACTAAAAGATGGTAAAAGTATCAGCATTAATTTAAATCTAAACAATATTCTGAACAATACCAACCTACGCACTGGAGGATATGAGCAAAACAGAGACGACAGCTACGAGGATGGTACTCAAAGAACTTATGTGTTCTCTAAGAACTCCAAATACTATTATGCATTCCCATTCAATGCATTCTTAAACATTGGCTTCCGCTTCTAAGAGAAACATTAACACTGTAAACAATGAAAAGTATGAAATTAACAATAACATCAATATTAATAACCGGATTGCTAAGCTTTACTTTAGCCCTATCTTCCTGCATGGACAAGTATGACACTCCGGTTACAGGAAATGCTTATGGTAACAACAGTATTCCGGAAGGACGTACTATCTCGATTGCCAACTTGAAAAAGCAATATGCAGACATTATAGATGCAAATCCAGACACCTATAAAGAGATTACCGAAGAAACACGCATAGAAGGCGTGGTTATAGGCAGCGACGAAAGTGGAAACATCTATCAACAACTAATTGTTGCAGATGAAACTGGAGCTATCGTTATAAGCATAAGTGGAAATGGACTATATGCTACATGTCCTGTAGGTCAAAAAATCGTAGTAGACTGCAAAGGCTTAAATATCGGAGGTTACCGTCATTTAGCCCAAATTGGAGGAGTCTATAACGGAGGAATCGGCCGTATGCCATTATATACATGGAAAGAACACGTACGATTACTAGGTGACCCTAAGCTGTACTACCCAGAGCTAACTCCCATCGAAATATCTTCAGCCGATGAATTAAAGGCCATAGACAAAAGTTTGGCACCATTACTCGTCACATTTAAAAACGTCACTTTCCCTGATGCAGATGGGAAAACCCAATATGCTCCAGACAATGAAGGAAGCTATAATTGGATACAACGTGACATGAAATATGCAGACGGAGTAAAGGCACCGGTTATCCATACCAGCAAATATGCCAATTTTTCAACTGAGATACTACCCCAAGGGAGCGTTAATGTAACGGGTATATTAAACCGTTATAATAACGATTGGCAATTAGTTATCCGCACGGGAGATGACATCAAAAAAAATTAACGAAAATATAAACATGAAATAAATACTAGTTATGAAAAAGATTTTTAGCGCATTATGCTTCGCATTATTCGGAGTAACTGCAATTATGACCTCTTGCAGCGACGTTCCAGCTCCTTATGATATATTTGGAGATGGTGGTGACAAAGGAGATGGTGGCGAAATAACAGAAGATAACCCATTTGGACTCGATTTATCAAATCCTGTAGCTGACTTCAAAGCTGATTTTGAAGAACAACCTGACTTTACACAAGATGGTGAATATTCTTCTAATCTGAATTATGACTATACATTAGAAGGATGGAAGAACATTGCTTCTGTAGGAGACCGCACATGGACAGGTGTTGTATATAAAGACAATACAAAATATATTCAAGCCAGTGCGAACAAAGGTAGTGCCGAAAAATATGAAGCATGGTTTATATCACCAGCATTCAAGGTAGATGAGATAAAAGACAAAGCTGTTTCATTCGATTGTTCAGGAGCTTATTTCAATGAAAAGAACTCATTGAAAGTATATTTCCTCACACTCGAAGATGAAAAAATGGTAAAGACAGAAATAGCAGTCACAGGAATTCCTACCAGTGGAAGCAATTATGTATGGGCTAAAGGTTTAACAGCCGACCTATCAATCTTTGCAGGAAAAACTGGATGCATTGGTTTCTGCTACAACAGTTATAGCGCAAATTCAACAACCTACCAGCTTGATAATATCAAACCGGGAAAAGGAGAAGGTGGTAGTGAAGGTGGTGAAACAACTGAAGGAAATCCATTTGGACTTGACCCCAATAATATTCAAAATTCATTCTCTGCCGATTTTTCTGACATAACAGATAATCAGGATTACGAATTAGCTGGTTGGAAAAATATTTCCGTTAAGGGAGAAAGACGCTGGCAGGGAAAGACCTATAAAACTGATAAATATATCCAAGCGACCTCATATAATGGAAGTGGGTCTGAGTTTGAATGCTGGTTTATCACCCCTGGATTTAAGGTTGACGAAATAGAAGGAAAGGCTATTTCATTCGATTGTGCCGTATATAATTATGCAACAGCAGCGAACAACTCTAAATTAGAAGTATATTTCTTAATGCTAACCGATGGAAATATGACTTCTGAAAAAATTGACATAGCAGGTATGCCAACAACCGATAATACATGGGCTACATTGAGTGCACCTTTAAGCAATTTCACAGGAAAAACTGGGTATTTAGGCTTTAAATACACTAGCACAAGCAGTACAGAAGCTTTGAGTTATAGATTGGATAACATAAAAGCCGGAGCCAATGAAGGGGGAGAAACAACAGAGGATGATCCTTTTGGCCTGGATGCATCAAATCCTGTAACAACATTTACAGCAGACTTCGAAGATATAACAAATCCAAACCAACCTTATGAAAAGGCCGGATGGACTAACAAAGCATTACAAAAAGGATCTGTTTGGCAGACTGCAACCTTCAATAATAATGCAGATAAGTACATTAAAATAAATACTTATAATACACAAGCAAACGATCAAATTGAAAGCTGGTTTATCACTCCAGCCTTTAAAGTTTCGGCACAAAGTAAATTAACATTTGATTGTGCTGGAGCAAATTGGTCTAGCGACATGCATTTAAAAGTCTTTTTCATACAAAAAGGCACAGATGGAAAACTAACTAAAGAAGAAATTACAGTCAATGAAATTCCAACATCGGGAACAAATTATACTTGGATTAAAGATATCAATATAAATTTAACTTCATATAATAGTAAAACTGGATTTATTGGTTTCCAATATACAATGACTAGCACCGGAAGTGGAAGTGGATTACCAACATACCAAATAGACAATATCAAGCTTAGTTCTGATGATGAAGGAACTGTAGATCCAACTCCAAGTGGAGAATTTACCAGTAACATTACTTTACCAGAAAGCACAAGTACAGATACCAATAAAGCATCAGGAGGCACGGTTAATATAAATGGACAGGAATATCCTATTCTAAAACTAGGAACAAGTTCTGCAACAGGTAAATGGGAAAGTTCAACTTTAGCAGAAGGAAACATGACCTTATCTTTTTATGCCGTAGGATGGGGAGGAAAGACTGGTGAGAAATTAACCATTACTATAAAAAATGGTGGTTCATTTAACGATGACCAAACAAGCCAAACAATAGACTTAATACCTAATGAAGGAGCTACAGGCAACTCTCCGTTTACTATGAATCCTACTGAAAATGACTTTAAAACATTTACACTAAAAAATATAACCGCCACTAGCACCATAGAATTCTCTACAGAACAAGCAACAGGTGATAAAAGAGCAATATTATTTGGAATTAATATAAAATAAATTCTTTCAAATAAACAGCATCCCCTTAATCTGTAATTAGTTTAAGGGGATGTTATTATATATAAAATCACCAAGCAAACTTATATAACATAAAAAATAATATATATGTTAAAACTTAAGTTCTATCATAAAATTAAACTAGAAAATAACATTTCATTTATTATATTTATAATATTATGTATAACTTCCTGTTCCCAAAAACTTGAGCAAGAAATCTCTTTTTCGAATGGAAAACCAGTAGAACTTCCAGCATCTTCAAACAACCATAGCATCCTATTAACACATTCAACAAAATTCAACGGAAAAAACATCACCACATATTCTGCTGAATATGACACCAGTAAAAAACATGCACGTTGGGTTGCATTCAAATTTTTTGACCTGACAGCCGAAGTGAATGTCAACAGAAGTCCTGATGACTCCTTTGCAGCAGACCCTTCACTGAATGCAAATTACCAACGAATTAGAAGTGACTTTGGAGCAAAAGGATTTGACCGAGGACACTTGTGTGCTTCTGCAGATAGACTGTATTCTCAAGAAGCCAATTTGCAAACATTCTACTACACTAACATGAGTCCACAAAAAAACTCTTTCAACACAGGAGTATGGCAATCACTCGAGAATCTAACCCGTGCATGGGGAAGAAGCAACACGCTACGGGACACACTCTACGTAGTAAAAGGAGGAACGATAGACAAAGAAGAGCAGATTTGGAAGTATATCGACAATGATAGAAGTAAACCTGTCCCTAAATATTATTTTATGGCATTCCTCAATAAAAAAGGAGATAAATATAAAGGAATAGCCTTTTGGCTGGACCAAACTATAACGTATCCAACAAACGTAAAGCTTGCCAATTATGCAATTTCAATAGATCAATTAGAGGAATTGACCGGGATAGATTTCTTTGTCAATCTTAATGACAATCTGGAAAAAGCTATCGAACAACAATTACAATTGGACGCATGGCCTTCATTACAATAGTATATCATTTAAAACCTCTTCAAATACCCTTTAAACTACTACGTAGTAATTCCTCCGTTACCTCGTAGTAACAGACTGACTACTACGTAGTAATTCATTCATTACCCCGTAGTAAAATTTCCTCCAAATCTTCCGGTACATAGACCTTGCCGCTAAACTGCGAAGCTGCTTCTGCCGTATAGCGCTCTTGACGAGTAGCCAGCGTCTTGTCTTCCGTGTGATACAGCAGCAGATTCTTCACTCCGAGCTGAGCAGCCAACCGTCCGGCATCCAAAGCCGTACTATGATGCTTCTCGTAGGGTTTGAACCGTTCCCGGTCTTCATACAAGCAGAACGCCTCACAAAGCAGCCAGTCGGCTCCTTCCACATACATCTGGTTGCATGCATTATAGGGTTCATCACCCAGACAAACCAGCAATTGTCCGTCGGGAAGACAGGTACGGAAACCAAACTGTTTCTCCTTCGTAGAGGCAATGTCAAAGCATTCCACTTCCAGGCCGATGGCCTGAAATTTCTCTCCGCTCTTCACCTCACACAACAATATCTCTTCTCCTAGGCGTGCCACAATCTTCTTGGGTAAAGTCATCCGGCAAATCCAGTCGAGCACTTGTACCACTTTGTCATGCCCATATATGCGCAGTTCGCCCTGATACTCTCCTTTCTGAATAGCCTGAGCCACCATGCGAATCATCCATATCACACCCAATATATGGTCGGTGTGTGCATGGGTCACAAATATCTCATGAATGCCCGACAAGGGGATATGTGCTTTCTGCAACTGCGACAGAATGCCATTGCCTCCTCCGGCATCCACTAAAAAGTATTTATCCTCCCGGCACAAAGCAAAACAGGTATTGTAGCAGGCTACGGTGGCCGCATTTCCCGTACCCAGCATAATAAGCTTCATCGAATTTTCCATACAATGTATCCTTTAAAACACAGGGCAAAGATACAAATTTTCTTCTTTTGTTTTTTTAACACATAAAGATTCTTACCACTATCCCCTTCTTTACTCAAAATAAGGCACTGAGATTTCAACATAAACATAAAATACAATAAGCCCCTTGCAGGAGACTTTTCCTATTCCTCACGTAAGACATTGAAAATTCGATTTTTCGGGTTGTTGTACTTTTACCAATAAGCCTGCACGGAAAATTACCTTTTATACATATTGTATGAACTACAAAAACATCACATCACGATATCGTATCAAATAAGTTATTTACCCTATTGAACAATAAGGTTTTACAACCCACAAAAGCCCTATTGCATATATCAATAAAAAAAACGTCCTTTGCGGTGTAGACAGAAAAATGCTTATGGAATACACTGAACAATTAGCCAATAATCACATCTCAGTAGACTGCGTGGTCATCGGATTCGATGGAGAGAAACTAAAGGTGTTGCTCGTAAAAAGAATGGGGGAAGAAAGTGGAGAAGTTTTCCACGATATGAAGCTCCCCGGAAGCCTTATCTATATGGATGAGGACTTGGATGATGCAGCCAAACGAGTGCTTCGTGATTTGACTGGACTCAAGAACGTAGACCTGATGCAGTTCAAGGCGTTCGGTTCAAAGGACCGCACCAAGAATCCCAAAGATGTTCACTGGCTGGAAAGAGCCGAAAAGGCCAAAGTGGAACGAATCGTGACCATCGCCTACTTTGCCATGGTAAAAATAGATAAGACCCTCAACAAGAACCTGGATGAATACAAGGCAGAATGGGTGGCACTGGAAGAAGTGAAGGACCTGGCATTCGATCACAATCTGATTATTGCAGAAGCCATGAAGTTTATCCGGCAGCACATCGAATTCAACCCGTCGTGCATCTTCGAACTGCTTCCACGGAAATTTACCGCCCTGCAACTGCGAATGCTGTATGAGGTGATTTACGGCAAGGCATTGGATGTACGCAACTTCCATAAGAAGATTTCCATGATGGAATACATCGTGCCGACGGAAGAATACGAACAGGGAGTATCTCACCGGGCCGCAAGGTATTACCGATTTGACCGGAAAATCTACAACAAAACAAGAAGATAATTTTAAAAGACTATATAACGATGTACGTATTAGGTTATGACATAGGAAGCTCGTCGGTAAAGGCGAGTCTGGTCAATGTAGAAAGCGGAAAATGTGCAGCATCTGCCTTTTTCCCGAAAACAGAAGCGCCTATCCTCGCTGTCAAACAGGGATGGGCTGAACAGGACCCGCAGAGCTGGTGGGATAACTTGAAACTGGCTACAGAAGCCGTTCTCACTGCTTCTGGTGCAAAAGCAGAAGAAATCAAAGCTATCGGTATTTCTTATCAGATGCACGGTCTGGTCTGCGTGGACAAGAACCAGCAGGTACTCCGCCCCTCTATTATATGGTGTGACTCCAGAGCTGTACCTTACGGTCAGAAAGCATTTCAGACATTGGGAGAAGCGCAGTGCTTGTCACACTTGCTGAACTCACCGGGCAACTTCACGGCTTCCAAACTGGCTTGGGTAAAGGAAAACGAGCCGGAGGTTTATGAACGTATCTATAAGGTGATGCTTCCGGGTGACTATATCGCCATGCGACTGACAGGAGAAATCTGCACGACAGTTTCCGGATTGTCGGAAGGTATGTTCTGGGATTTCAAGGAAAACAAGGTAGCTGATTTCTTGCTGGATTATTACGGTATTGACGCATCCTTGCTGGCTGACATCCGTCCGACTTTCTCAGAACAGGGTAAAGTAACGGAAAAAGTAGCTGCCGAGTTAGGACTGAAAGCCGGTACTCCGGTAACTTACCGCGCCGGTGACCAGCCGAACAACGCTCTTTCTCTGAATGTATTCAATCCGGGTGAAATTGCTTCTACAGCTGGAACATCCGGAGTAGTATACGGAGTGAACGGTAGTGTCAACTATGACCCGCAGTCACGCGTCAATACATTTGCTCACGTCAACCACACTGCTTCACAGACTCGTCTGGGCGTATTGCTCTGCATCAATGGTACGGGTATCCTCAATTCGTGGATGAAACGCACATTGGCTTCCGACCTCAGCTATGCAGAAATGAACGAGGTTGCCGCTCAGGCACCTATCGGTGCTGCCGGCATCAGCATCCTTCCGTTTGGTAACGGAGCTGAACGTATGTTGCAGAATCAGGAAACCGGATGTTCTATTCAGGGTGTCAACTTCAACTTGCATAACCGCAGTCACCTGCTTCGTGCCGCTCAGGAAGGTATTGTATTCTCCTTCCGCTACGGTATCGACATCATGAAGGGCATGGGAATGGATGTACGGAAGATTCACGCCGGACATGCCAACATGTTCCTGAGTCCGCTGTTCCGCGACACGCTGGCCGGAGTCACAGGTGCTACCATCGAACT
>OJNQ01001692.1_pt1 | contig 15270 bp, 13 predicted proteins | sample 1597621 | NCBI WGS metagenome assembly OJNQ01 (sample SAMEA2452137, study PRJEB22498) | human gut metagenome | reverse complement strand
TGAACCGTGTCAGGTCGGGAACGGAGCAGCACTAAGCAGAACCTCTCGGGTGCCGTGAGGGTGCCTGGGCTGAGTTAACTACCGGGGTAACGCTTGTGGGCCAAGTTCGAAGCGCAATGCACGTAAAAAAATGAATAGAATGGTATTTATATTGGAAACGATACATTCCCTCCGGAATGATGAACGAACAACACAATCTGTTACGCTTATCATGATAGGAGGATTTTTTTATGCCCCAAAATAAGTTTCAAGAAGTAATTTTCACAATCATGATGGTTTTTGTCATGGTTTATGCAATGATCTGCTACAACATTTCCCTGAATATGGGCGGAATGAGTAATGAGGTCTTTCTGGCAGCATTCCATGAACTTATCATCATGGGACCGATTGCTTTCATTCTGGATTTCTTTCTCGTAGGACCGATTGCAAAGAAGAAAGCATTTATGATCGTGAACCCACAGAAAGATAATCCGTTTATGATCGTGCTGGCGATATCCGTTTTATCCATCATTGGAATGTGCCCGCTGATGAGCCTTGCAGCAACATTGCTCTTTAAGGATGCAGGAAATCAGATGATTGCTGTGTGGTTCCAGACAACAGTATTCAATTTCCCAATGGCATTCTTCTGGCAGCTGTGCTTCGCAGGACCGATTGTCAGAAAAGTATTTGGGGTTATTTTCCGTGAGGAGCAGAAAGAAGAGGTGGCTTTTGATTAAAGCTGCAAAATAAGGGAAAGCTATCGTTTACGATAGCTTTCCCTTTTTATTATATACACAACTTCACATATCTTGACATTTCTCACATCTTCATTCAGAATAGTAAGGTAAGACCTAAAAAAGAAAATGTTTACAAATATACATTATTGACAGGAAAAGAGGTTTATAAAAAGATGAAGATTTTGCTTGCAGCGGTGAATGCAAAGTACATCCACTCAAATCTTGCGGTCTATTGCCTGCGTGCATATGCAAAAGAGCAGCATCCGGCTAGCAATATTACAATTTCTGAATATACGATCAATCAGCCATTTGATGAGATTTTGATGGATATTTATAAGCAGGCACCAGATGTTCTCTGCCTTTCCTGTTATTTATGGAATGTGACAGAAGTAGGACAATTGATACAGGAGATTCCAAAGATTCTGCCGGATACGAAGATCTGGCTTGGAGGTCCGGAAGTTTCTTATAATGCAAGAGAAGTTCTGGAAAAATATCCAATGACAGAAGGTATCATGCGCGGAGAGGGTGAAGAGACTTTTGCAGAGCTCGTAGCATATTATGAAGGCCGTGGTGCGGCTGAATTGATCAATATTCAGGGAATCAGATTGCTGCGACACCGTCTCGACAGATCATGGATCTGAGCAAAGTACCGTTTGTCTATGGGGATATTGAGAATTTCAAGAACCGTATCATTTATTATGAGACGAGCAGAGGCTGTCCGTTTTCTTGTAGTTATTGTCTTTCTTCAATTGATAAATGTCTTCGATTCCGTAACCTGGAACTTGTGAAGAAAGAACTGCAGTTTTTTATTGATCATGAAGCGCCACAGGTTAAGTTTGTTGACAGAACATTTAACTGTAAGCATGATCATGCGATGGCAATCTGGAATTATATCAAAGAGCATGATAAAGGGATTACAAATTTTCATTTTGAAGTGGCAGCAGATCTTCTGAATGAGGAAGAGATTGAGTTGATCCGGAGTTTGCGTCCAGGACTCATTCAGCTAGAAATTGGAATTCAGTCAACGAATAAACAGACGATCAAAGAGATCAATCGTTCCATGAATCTGGAAAAAGTACGTGATAAGGTAGCAAGGATTCATGAGAAGGGAAATGTGCATCAGCATTTAGATTTGATCGCAGGCCTTCCATATGAGAATTATGATAGTTTTGCTCATTCTTTTAATGAAGTTTATGCTATGGAACCGGATCAGTTTCAGCTAGGATTTCTGAAAGTACTGCATGGATCTGTGATGCATGAGAAGATGAAAGAATATGAGCTGCTTTGCCAGAACCGTCCGCCATATGAAGTGCTTTCAACAAGATGGCTTCCATACAGTGATGTGATCCGTCTGAAGAAAGTGGAAGAGATGGTGGAAGTTTACTATAACAGTTTTCAGTTTAGTCATACGATGAGACTTCTTGTGGAATTGTTTCCATCCGCATTTTCCATGTATGAGAAAATGGGCAATTATTATGAGAAGAAAGGCTTGTTTGGGTTGAATCATTCAAGACTTACTCGCTATGAGATATTGTGGGATTTTGTAGAATCAGAATTAGCAGAATTCACATGTTCGGAGAAAATGCAGAAGAAAGAAGCGGATTTTAAAGAGAAGGTGCTTGAAAGCATGACTTTAGATCTTTACCTGAGAGATAATGTGAAGAATCGTCCGGCATTTCTTGGAGAGAGCAAAGTAGAAAAAGATGTAGCGTCTGAATTTTATAAGAAAGAGGCAGAAGAGCACAAGTATCTGAAGGATTATGAAGGATACGACAGCCGCCAACTGCGAAAGATGACTCATCTGGAGCGATTGAATGGAAAGTTGCATCTTTTTGATTACAGACATAGAAACAAGCTGAATCAGGATGCGGCGGTTTATATAATAGAGGAGTAGTACAGCGGTACAGATATTAGAAAGATATTTGCATATGGTTTTGTTAATGGAAATGGAGAAAAAAGATGAATTTTTATGATAAAAAAGTAAGACGTTTTGTATCAATTGTTATTCTGGTAGTCATTGTTGCAATGGTTGCGACGATGGTAATTCCATATCTGATCTAAGGAGAGTGTGATGCGGACAGGGAGAGTAACGCAGACGATCTGGAATCGTTCTGTAAAGAAACAGATCCAAAAAGTAAACAGGAATTCAACAGGAAAAGCTGCGTGGGAAGAAAGCAGTTCTGAACTGGTATCTGACGATAAGGATTTTGTCTGGAGCAGCGCTTCAGTAAGCGGAAAAGCACCGGCACAGGTGAAATATGCAGTGATTAAAGCAGCAGGAGATCTTGCGGCAAAGAGAGTCAGACCAACAGCGGTTTCAGTACAGATTTTGTTTCCTGAAAGTTCTGACGAGCAGGAATTAAAAAATATCATGAGAATCCTGACAGAGATCTGTGAGGAGACAGGACTTGCCATTACCTGTGTACAGGCTGAAAGTGCAGAGTATGTTTTGCGGACAGTGATTCATATTACTGCTGTCGGCGTGAAAGAAAATCCAAAACAGCAGATGAAAAAATGGTTCCCGGGAACGGAAATCATTCTTTGCGGTTATACGGGATTAGAAGGAACGTTGCGATTGGTTGAAGAGGCAGAAGCAGATCTTCGTACAAGATTTACACCGTCCTTTATAGAAAAAACAAAGCGTTGCAAGGAATCACTGATACTTCCGGAACAGATTTTAAAGCTTCCGGAAGAAGCGAAGAGCAGACAGTGTGGGGATGGAGGTGTACTCTGTGGATTATGGGAACTTGCAGAGGCAGAAAAGACAGGATTTGAGATTGATTTTTCAAAACTTGCACTTAAGCAGGAAACGGTGGAAATCTGTGAATTCTTTCAGCTGAATCCATATCTTCTCACATCAGCCGGAAGTTATCTTGTGCTGACAGAGCATGGAGAAGAGACATTGGAAATCTTGAAGAATGCAGGTGTTCCGGCGGTACGAATCGGATTTGTAAAAGAACAGAACGCAAGAACACTTGTAAATGGAGAAGAAACCCGTTATCTGGATCGTCCGGCACCGGATGAACTGAGCCGCTGGTGGAAAGAGCGAAAAGAATCAGAAGAATAAGAAGATAGAAGAGGCGATAATTATGTTAAACATTGTACTTTATGAGCCGGAAATTCCGGCAAATACCGGAAATATCGGAAGAACCTGTGTGGCAACAGGGACAAGACTTCATTTAATAGAGCCATTGGGATTTAAGCTGAATGAGAAAGCATTAAAGCGTGCCGGTATGGATTACTGGAACGATCTTGATGTGACAACTTATATTGATTATCAGGATTTTCTTGAAAAGAATCCAGGTGCGAAAATCTATATGGCGACAACGAAAGCGCACAAGGTCTATACAGATGTAGAGTATGAGCCGGATTGCTATATTATGTTCGGAAAAGAGAGTGCGGGAATCCCGGAAGAGATTCTTGTGGAGCATGAGGAAGACTGTATGAGAATTCCGATGAATGGGGATATCCGTTCATTGAATCTCGGAAATTCAGTAGCAATCGTGTTGTATGAAGCATTGCGGCAGAATGGATTCGCAGGGATGAATTTAAGTGGAGAGTTACATGAACTTCATTGGAAATAAAGTGTAAAAGGAACAGGGTCAAATCCAGTTATAAAAGGTTTGATCCTGTTCCTTTTTGACTTGTTTTCTATTTTTATTTGGATTCGCTTTCCATATAATTAGTTAAATGGCAAACCGTAAGAATATGTGGTGGTTCTTACGGTTTGTTTTTTAGAAAAAATTATACATAATCATCGGCAATCATTATAAATTCATTCATGTTGTGAACTATTCGACCATTGTTTAGAATTTTTGCTTCAAAAGGAGCTCTCCCAAAGTCTATAATGTGCCTTAAATTGATTGTCAGATCTTTTTGAGAAGCAATTTGCAAGATCCATTTTGCACAATTGTCGCCACAGGAGGCATTAAATACCCGATTATTCGTATCGAATGCCATAAGCATCAGTGTTTTTACACCACCGGATAAATTGACTGGTGGTATTGGATCAAGAACTGGACTATCTATTAGATGAGAGCTGACAACAACTGATTTGTCAATATCTTTAATCATTTCAACAGATAATGGATCAGTAATCCATTCATCTTCGTATGTGTTATCAAAATAGGTAGGAGGATAGAAAATAGTATCTTCCTTATCTCCTAAATAGATATTTAGCATGTGAAATCCTCCATATATTATATAGATATATAGGCGTTTCGCAAACGCCTAAGTATTATATTTGTAAGCGAGGAGAGATTTAATATGGCAAAGATTTATCAAATTTATTCAAAACATAAAAAAGATTATGATGTATTTCAAGTAAGAAAATGCGGGATAGAATCATTGAAGAATACAATAGAGATTCCAGATATAGTGGAAGAGCGAATTGCTATGGTATATGAAGAAATATTAAAAAAGGGAAATATGAGAAGAAAGTGACAATTTGTATATTTTACGAGAAAAACAAGGATATTTTCTTAATGCATGATAATGAATTCAGTAAAATAATGTAAAAATATATCTCGTGCTTATTTGAAATTATGATTTAAATGAGAATAAAGCAAAAGTTGGTAGAAAATTATATCTTTGTAATTTACTTTAAAAAGGTGTAATTAGTGAAATAAATTAATTATAGATTTAATGAATTTAGATTTAATATATGGTATTATTAATAGCAGATAATAAGAAATTATCATATATTCAATATACTACATGGAAAAGGAACATTCAATAATGAAAACAATTATTTGGCAACAAAGTGATGTGGTTGTAGATAGAGAAATTGAATCTGATAAGATTTTAAAAATGATTGGTGAAAATTGGGATAAAAAAACTATTCATTATATTTGTTCGGAAACAGCTATTGGAAAAACTTCCTTAATTACAAAAGTAATTGAAAAATATGACAAAGATGATTGTGATATCATCAGAATAAAAACAAAACCATGTAATGATGATAGCAGCGATATTGCATGGTACTATTTACAGGAAATATTTGATGGTATTACAAAATATTTTGAAAAATTGGAAGAAGAAAATGGTTATGCGTTAACACTTGATAATTTCTTGAATGAGTATAATGATGATAGTGTAAACCGTACTCGTCTAGCCTCTGCTTTGGAAACATTGTTTAGTTCGGATTCAAGGAAAGGACTGTTTAAAAATATATGTTATTTGCTATTAAAAAAATTTTTTAAATTGAATGAATATTCTACAGAGGAAATTAAGCATGATATTTCTGTAAATTCTGTGCTTGTAAAGATAAATTATATAAATTATGTTTTGAAAAATAGAAAAGTTTTATTGATAATTGATAATTTTCAAAATATTGATAACCAGTCATTAAGTTGCTTTAGAGAGTGGATAAATGATACTGAATCAAACACTTATTTTATATTGGAATTTACACGTATTCCTCATTCAAACAAATTTAATAAACAAAGAGATTATTTCACTGAATTGGGGGCAAATGTTATTCAAACAGAATTAAATCCAATTGATAAGACATATGTTATAGATGTCATTCATAGAAATGTAAAAAATTTGTCTGATGACATGGCATTTAATATAAATGTTATAAATCACTATGAGGAAATATCCTTAGGAAATTTAAGAGAATTGATAGATTATTCTGTAACATATGAACCTCCAGAAGAGAGTAGTGAAAATGAAAATAATGATATTGCGAATGGCACTTATCAGATTTTGCATAATATTAACAATCAAGAAACTCTTGCTCTGCTAAGTTTGATAATATTTCACAGAGGAAAGATAAAAAGAAAATATGCTGAAAAAATCCTCTTCCCAGAACTTGATATTTTAAATGCAATAACTGAATTGTTAGAATTAAACCTGATAGAAGAAACAAATACTTATTATGAGCTAAAGCATGCAAGTATTATTGATCAATGGGAAAAACATATTGAGGAATTTGAACAAATTAATACCGTTGTTTATGGACGAGCAAAAACATATTACTTAGGGTATTTGGAAAGTTCTAATATTAATGAAAGCAATGAAGCGTGGATTAGACTATTATATTTATACTCCAAAGTTGAACCATTTGAAATAAAAAAACTATTACCACAATTAGAAAATCAAATTATAATATCGATTTCTCCAGAAGATTCATGGGATTATATTAAACAATTATATGACATTATTAAAGATGATATAGCCCAAAATAAAGAAGTACTCTTTAGATTACTTGAAATATGTTATAAATTGGAATTATATGCTAATGGCTATGAAATATTATGTTATTTAGAGAATTCCGGTCAACTTTCTGAAAGTAAATTGCTTTTGTTACATAAATTGTCATATCTTTCAGCGCTGGATCAACATGAAATTGTTGTTGAATTATTTGAGAGTATAAAGCCTAAGATATCCCTTGAATCGCGTATTGGCTTAAATATGATGCTAGCATGTTTGAGTAGTTACAGATATACAGGACAAATTTCAGAATGTTTGAAAATACACAACAAAATTTTGACTAATTCTATATATAAATCATATGATGAATATGCAATTTTCCTTAGATTAACAAACATTTATTTACCTAATAAAAAAGCTTTAAAATATGCTAAACAAAGTGTAGAATTATTTGCTAAACAGAATAATATGTATCAAAAAGGAAAATCGCAAATTACTTATGCAAAACTATTAGCTGGATTAGGCAAAAATAAAAGAGCTTTAAATATTTTAAGACAAGCCGAGGAATCATTAGAAAATCATCCAATACGTGGAAATATTTTGTGGATTGATGAAGCAGATATATTAATGGATCAAGGAATTCATGATGATCAAGTATGGGATTTGCTGCAAAAATCGGAATTTACAGCGGTTATACCATATGACAAACTTGCAATAATTATAGTTAAACTTGCATGGTGTTATGAAAATAACCAGTTTGCAAAAGCAAAGCTCTTAATAGAAAGAGGTGAAAATATCATTACATTAGAACCCGATCACCATATACATGCTCTATTTTACTATAATGCATATGCTGTATTGAATAAATCTGGTGAAATAAACAGAAGTCAAATTTATTATAATAAAGCATATGCATTAAAAGAGTATAGTCGTTACATAAAAGCACGTATAGATAGACCGAAAACAAGAGAAGAAAAAAATCGTATAAAGCATCCTTGGTATATAATCTACTTATCATTTTGGAATCATGATATTGAAAATATTAGTGAATAAGCAGTTATGCTTATTCACTAATATTAGGATATATAAGCTCATCTAAATATCTTGTCACAATAGAACCCCAACAGACATATTTCATATAGTAATCCATATCGTGTAATGGTTTATTTAGTATAAAATGTTCCAAATAGGTTTCTATGGGGAGCGGAATCCCCATCAAGAGGCTAAGTGCTCTGATTCCCAAAGGGAATTAGAGTTACTGTAGGCGTATCTTGCTCTAAGAAAGATTCTTCATAATAACCAAAAGAAATGTATAGAAAATACAACATTGGAGAGCTTTATATTTTAAAATTAATAAATTTTGAAGTAAAATAGAAGAGAAATCTAAGTTTAGAAAAGAGGATGTTTATGAAAGCTGATAATATAATTACTATAATGGAACAGATGCAAGATCTACCATATAAGTGTATTTTGTTTAATGGAATTTGGGGAATCGGGAAGTCGTATGCGATTGATCAAGCGATAAAAGGGAAGCATAATGTATGTAAAATTTCAATGTTTGGAATTAAGAATACGAATCAGATATACCACGAAGCACTATTTCAGTTATTAATCAACAATAAACAGGGAGGGAAATTTGCATCTAACATAAAAAAAGGTTTAAAAACAGTAAGTGAATTTTCTGAGAAGCTAAAGAAGGTTACAGATGTGGTAGATGGAGTATTATCGGAAAAAGAATTATTTGTAATGATGACTGAGAAATTACGTGAATACCAATTTATTGTTTTAGATGATTTAGAAAGAATAAGTGAAAGCGTAAGTTTGAAAGAAACGTTGGGAATAGTTGAAGAATTAAAAAAATGTAATTACATAAAAGTCATATTAGTAGCAAATAGAAAAGCATTAGAAATTAAAAATCAAACTGTTTTAGAACAATATTGTGAAAAAGTGATTGATAGAGTCTATGAAATAAACGAACGACCAGAACATATAAATTATGGAGAGCTGTCAGTAGAAGCTCCATTTTTGACAGCGTTTTTGGAAAAACATCCTGTCAAGAATTTAAGAACAATAAGGAAAGCTCAGAATTTATATGAAGATATAGAAGTGCAAGGTAAAGGCATTGGAAATGTTGATTTTTGGAAAGATATTAGATTAGTGTGTTATGCAATTGTAGTTGAAGAGATAGAAAAATTGTGTTTTAACTCCGAGATTGAAAAAGAGACAGGTCCCGATCAAGCTTTTCATAAGATTATGAATGATTTTGAAATGCGACTTCGACAATATCTTTTTAATGTAAAAGTAACAAGAGAATTAATACATATGATTCAGGAGTATTATTTGAGGAGTGAAGGAATAGATAAAGTAGCATTGGAAATACAATATAAATTATTTTTAAAAGCAGGGGATAAGCCTAATTTATATAAATCAGAAGAGGAAATAAGACAATATCTTAAGGCATGTCAACAGGAAATAAAATCTTCAGAGGAGTGGCAAGGGCTAAATCAGGTAATGAATGAGTATGTATATTGGTGCAAAGTACTTAAAGAAGATTATGAGGATATGTTGGAACTTTATCAAAGATTACAGACAGAGCTATTATGGAAGGAAGCCAAAGAGGGAAAAGAAGAAAACTTATTATTATATGAAAGTGGCCCATATCTGGAATTACAAGAAGAAGTAGGAAATAGATTTAGTGATGTGCTTTGTGAAGTTAGAAAAAGACAAGTTGATATGTTTATAACATATTTAAAAGAAAATACTTCTGATAAGAGGGCATTTATGTATTCTACTAAATTAAGAGAATATAGCAATAGTAATTCTATGAGATATGAAAAATTAATTGAGGAACGTATAAGAGAGTTATTATTGAGAAGTTCATTTCCGATAGACAATATGACAGAAGATAAAAATAATACATGTTATAATATTTTGGCAGTATTATATAAGTATGCTAGAGAAGAGACTGAAACATATAAAGAACAATTATTAAAAGAGTGTGATAAAATGGAAAGTTATAGAATAAAAACACTTTTGAGGGAATAAGAATTTGAATTTTTTTGAATAAGTATGTTGTATTTTAACCTCCAATCTTTGAAATATAATGTAGAAAATTTTTTCTGCAAATATTGAAAAGGTTGGAGAATTTTATTTATGGGACATGCAAGAAGAGAAGTGGAAACGACAAAGAAATATGCGAAGAAATTTGTAAGATATAGAGAGGGAGCTGAAAAGTACAGTATAGGTCTTACAAAATTTCAAGAGTTATCAAAAGAGGCAGAAGCAGTGTATAAAATTGATGGCATAGCTTTAGTAAATTGTGAGATTTTTGAAAAGTTGTTGGAGTCATTCAGAGAGTATTAAAAATTTAGAAAGAAGGGGAGTGTTGATTTATACTTAAAACTGACCCAGTTTTAACGAGGAAAATTGATCCACCTATAGCAGTGGCAATGAGTAAGCAGAACTGGTTCTGATCACACAGCGCCTTGAGACGCGGACCTAGTAATAAGGGGATATAGCCCTGGAGCAAACCACCCGTTGGACGGGTGGTCCTGATTCTTGGGTAACGGATTCCACCGCATTCATTGACTAGCTTTACATTCTCGCAGATGGAATGGTCTATTTGCTTAACAAGATGTGCAAAATTCGAGAAGATAAGATGTACAAAATCAGATGTCTTATAAACAGAGCGCAAAGAGAAAGAATAATCAGATATTTATACAAATACACAAAAAACGTTTAATAAACTACAAAAAATAGATGAAATATTTAGTAATCTAAAAAATTTTTATAAAAATCTAATAAAAAGTTTGATTATTACGACAAAATATGCTATGTTTAAAATAACATCGTTGTGCGAAAGTTACAAACAGAAAGAGAATAGGAAAGGAAAGTATGGTAATAATATATTGATGCATGCTGTGAACAGCGTAATCCTTAGATATTAATGTGCAGTAACAACATACAACGAAGAGATTTTATTGTTCAAAATCACATAAGGACAATAAAAAGGGGGAGACAAGAAAGGTGGTGTAGATACTATGGTGGATGAGACAATCCGGTCAATTAAAGAAGCAGAACAGCAGGCAGAAGAGATTCTTGTAAAAGCGCAGGAACAAAAAGAACAGATTCTGAAAGATGCATCTCTTCAGGCAAAGCAGATTCATGAAGAACTTATAGAAGAGGCAAAAAGAACTGCCGGTGGACTGGATGAGAAAGCCAGAGAAGAGGCGAAAAATCAGGAAGATAAAGAAGCAGAGAAGCTCAAAGATATGATCGAAGAGCTGAAGGTTTCTGCAAGAGAGAAAAAGGATGCAGCAGTGCAGCTAGTTCTTTCTGAATTAATCTGATCCATGTGGTCGTAACAAAAAAGGAGGGATAAGATTATGGCGGTACTTAAGATGCAGAAAATCAGCATCTGTGCCCTGAAGAAAGATCGAAAAGCAATCCTGGAACAGTTACAGCATCTTGGAGTTCTTGAAGTTGACAGGGACAAAGAAGAGGATGCATTCTTCCAAAAGATGGACACAACCGGACAGCGGATGAAATTTGAAAAAGCGGCAACGGCAGCAGATCAGGCACTGGGGATTCTGGATGCTTACGCTCCGGAGAAAAAGTCATTACTTTCTTCGCTGGAAGGAAAAGAACTGATCGATCGCGAGTTGGAAGAAAAGGTTCAGATATCTGGACCAGAATTGATCAAGACAGCCCGCGGAATTTATGATCTTGATCGCGAGTATGCTGAGCTTAGAGCAGGCATAGCAAAGATTGAGAATCAGATTGAAAGTCTGATGCCGTGGATGGCATTAGATGTTCCGCTTCAGGAAGGGAAGACAAAAAGGACTGCTTTGATCCTGGGAACAATGCCGGGAGAGCTTACTCTTGAGAACATTTATTCCATTCTACTTGAGAAGACTCCGGAAGTGATGGAGAAAACAGGGGTCGATGTACATTTAGTTTCAGCAGAATCTAATATGATCTGCATTGCAGTCATCTGTTTGAAAGAACAACTCCAGACAGTGGAAGAAGCACTTCGGAGTGCAGGATTTGCAAGACCGTCCCAGAACTGGAGCAAGACACCAAAAGAGCAGAAGGAAGTACTGGAAACAGAGATAGCAGCGTCAAGAGAGCGGATGACGCAGTGCGAGGCAGAACTTAAGAGCCTGGCTTCCAAAAGAAAAGAACTTCAGGCCGTAGCAGATTATTACAGAGTCCGAGCAGATAAGTATGCAGTTCTCGGAGATCTTCTTCAGTCAAAGCGTACATTTGTGATCAGTGGATATATACCGGCATGTGAGTCAGGTCCGGTAGAGAAATCTTTGACAGAGAAATATAACTGTATGGTAGATATTGAAGACATTGAAGAAGGTGAAGAAGCACCGGTTATTTTAAAGAATAACCCATTCTCTACAAACATGGAAGGCATTGTAGAATCTTACGGATTACCGCATGCCGGAGAGATCGATCCGACAACGATCATGTCATTCTTCTATGTATTTTTCTTCGGAATGATGTTGTCAGATGCAGCGTATGGAGCAGTTGTTGCAATTGTGTGTGCGATTCTTGTGAAGAAATATCCAAGAATGTCACAGAGCATGGCAAAATCTTTGAAACTGTTCTTATACTGTGGAGTATCTACACTTGTATGGGGCGTTCTATTTGGAGGATATTTTGGAAATATCGTAGACATTGTTTCAGAAAAATTCTTCGGACATACGGTAACAGTTCCGGCACTTTGGTTTGTTCCATTGAATGATCCAATGAAACTTCTGGTTTATTCTTTGTTATTTGGAACAATTCATTTGTTCGTAGGACTTGGAATTAAAGGTTATCTGTGTTTAAAAGATGGTAAGGTTGTAGATTTTATCTGTGACGTTGTACTTTGGTTTGTGATGCTGATTGGGTTGATCCTGATGCTGCTTCCAAGTGACATTTTCGCATCGATCGCACAGACTACGATCGTGTTCCCGGCAGCTTTGAACACTGCTGCAAAAGTGATGGCTGCGGGTGGAGCAATCGGTATTGTGCTGATGTCAGGAAGAGCAAACAAGAATCCGGCGCTTCGGCTTGCGCTTGGAGCGTATGATTTGTATAATGTGACAGGATGGCTCAGTGACGCATTGTCCTATTCAAGACTTCTTGCACTGGGACTTGCAACAGGAGTTATTGCATCAGTTATCAATCAGATGGGAGCAATGCTTCCAAACAATGTGATCGGTGTGATTCTTTTCATTGTGATCTTCATTGTGGGACACGTATTGAACCTGGCGATCAATCTGCTGGGAGCTTATGTACACACAAACCGTTTACAGTTTGTGGAATTCTTCGGAAAATTTTATGAAGGCGGCGGAAAAGCATTCGAGCCTTTTAAAGAAAATACGAAATATGTTGATGTTAAGGAGGAAACAACATTATGAATATAGCAGGTGAACTTGGAGTTGTATATGGATTATTAGGCGCAGCAATCGCAGTATTATTCGCAGGTGCAGGATCTGCGTTAGGTGTAGGAATCGCAGGACAGGCAGCATCAGGTGTTGTAACAGAAGACCCGAGCAAATTCGCTAAAGTACTTATCATGCAGCTGCTCCCAGGTACACAGGGACTGTATGGACTGCTTGTTGGATTTATTACACTTTCTAAAATTGGTATTCTCGGCGGTGGCGGAGTAGAAGTTAGCGTTCAGTCAGGACTTATGATCCTTGCAGCTTGTCTCCCAATCGGTATTGTTGGATTGATTTCAGGTATCGCACAGGGTAAGACAGCAGCGGCTTCTATCGGAATCGTAGCAAAGAAGCCAGAGCAGTTTGGTAAAGCAATGCTGTTCCCGGCAATGGTTGAGACATATGCGATCCTGGCTCTTCTGATTTCCTTCCTCGCAGTAAGTGGTATCCAGCTGTAAGAAATAAATAAAAAGGAGAGCGTGGAGATGAGTGGACTTGACAAAATGAAAGCGCAGATAATCGCAGAGGCGCAGGACAATGCAAAAGAGATACTCGCACAGGCACACGCACAGGCGGATTCTATAATTGGGGAAGCAAAAGCACAGGCAGAGAAAGATGCACGGAAGATTGTCGCACAGGCAGAAGCCAGAGCAGAAGATTCTGTGAAACGCCTGGCCTCTTCATCAGATATGAGAAAGCGCAAGGCAGTACTTGAGGCGAAACAGGAAGTGATCAGTGAAGTTCTTGAAGATGCTTACAAAGCAGTCGGAGAGCTTGATGATGCAGCTTATTTTGCAATGCTTGAAAAGGTTCTTGAGAAGTATGTACTTCCGGAAGAAGGAACCATCTGCTTTACAGAGAAAGACAGAAAACGTATGCCTCAAGGGTATATGGAAAAAGTATATGAAACAGCGAAGAAGAAAGGCGGAAGCCTGGAACTTACAGAGACAGTGCCGGACGGAATGGATGGGGGATTTATCCTGACCTATGGCGGCATCGAAGAAAATTGTACGATCAAAGCGTTGTTTGATGCAAGAAGAGAAGAGCTATCAGATAAAGTGAACCGGCAGCTGTTTACAGCAGTGTAGCCGCAAGGAGGGATAATCTTGAGTAAGACAAAATATACCTATGCGGTTGCCAGAATCCGTGCACTGGAAGTCTCTCTTTTAACGAATGCAGTGATCGAACAGCTTCTTGCGTGCAAGAGTGCAGAACAGGCTCTACAGCTTCTGGTTGAAAAGGGCTGGGGAGATCTGACAGCAGGAACGTTGGATGCAGATGAAGTTCTGAATAAGGAAGAAGAGAAGATGTGGCAGACAATCCGTGAGGTGGCACCGGATATGCATGTATTCGATGTTCTGTCACTTCCAAAACTTTATCACAACCTGAAAGCAGCGATCAAAGAAGTGTGTACGGAAGTAGAGAATAAAAACATTTTTTACGATGACTGTGAGATTCCTGGAGAAGAGATGTTTGCACTTGTCCAGAACAAAGAATTTGATAAGCTGCCGGGGAATATGCCAGCAACAGCAAGAGAAGCATTTGACACTCTGCTTCACACAAGAGACGGACAGTTGTGCGATCTTATTATTGATCGCGCAACACTGGAAGCTATGCTGGAAGCAGGGAAAAAATCAGGTGAGAAGATCATTGAAGAGTATGCACAGACAGCAGTTGCGATCGCTGATATTAAGATTGCAGTAAGATCTCAGAAGACAGGAAAAAATGCAGAATTTATGAAAAAAGCAATGGTAAATTGTTCCGAGATCAATGTGGATCAGCTGACACAGGCAGCATTGGCCGGTGCGGAGGAGATCGCACAGTATCTGGAAGGAACATCTTATCGTGAAGGTGCCGATGCACTGCGTATATCACCGTCTGCATTTGAACGCTGGTGTGATAATAAAATGACAGATTCTATGAGGTCACAGAAATATGAATCATTTTCCGTTGGACCG
>OJNQ01001688.1_pt1 | contig 15277 bp, 17 predicted proteins | sample 1597621 | NCBI WGS metagenome assembly OJNQ01 (sample SAMEA2452137, study PRJEB22498) | human gut metagenome | reverse complement strand
GCGGGGCATCGTCCACTGTGGAGGAGCAGTAAGACTGGGTCAGCCAGCGGCTCCGTTGAAGCACAATCTCCATGAATCAGGGGAAGAATCCCCTGTCTTTAGACATGGGGAGTATGTCAAGCAAACCCGGCCGGCTGGATGTATTCCTACGATGGGATTCATTGGGAAAGGGCGCCGATGGATATCGGAAAAATTGCCTATAACAAAGCGTTTTTCAGACGAATCCCAAAAGGTGTCACGGTTGGCGTTAGCACTGATGTGCAGAAACATCCTGAGCTGTACCAATACAGCTCAGACAATGGGTATTCGTGGCACAATCTTCGTGTCGACGACAATCCTTCGGGACATACCTGGATTTATCATGGCGACCACGCGAATATATGGTTTGCGAAAAGGCGGTGATAGATTTCACATTTTGTAACCGAATTGTGGCAGTAAGGTTCTTGGGATGGTTAATCATTTTAAAAAAGGAGCTGTAAATGATGAACTTTCACGAAACTGTGATGGGCAAACATTTTTTCGAACACTATATTCCCCAAATTACCAAGGCCCTTGTATCAATTTCGACAAGCCTCAAGGAGCAAAAGCCTGTAACAGACCTTTGCCGTGTTTGCGAAAAGTATAATGAAGGCAAATACTCCTCTGTCTGTGGCAAATGTGCAGGGCTAAATGGATTTGACCATCAGTGGTTTTTTTGACGTACTCCCACAGCTTACGCAGTGGACTTTCTTGCCAAATCACTGTAATAATTGGAGGATGATATTTATTTTGCATGAAGAGCCCCTCTCATGAGGGGCTCTTTTTTATTGCCCTTGCCCGAAAAGTAAAGATAATAAATTACATCAAAGTATAAAAGCCCATCTGGAGTGCCGCAAGCATGCCAGATAGGCTTTTTCTTTGGAAAACTATTTTTGGAGGCTTTTTATGAATATGCAGGAAAATACTCAGGCTTTTAAGAATCTTGTTGCCGGTACTATCAAGCGTGACGGCATTAACGCGCTCATGACCTGGATTGAAGGAACCGATTTCTTTTCGGCGCCGGCGTCTACTCGCTTTCATGGCTCTGAGTCTGGCGGCTTGTGTAAGCACAGTATCAATGTGTTCCAGCAGCTTGACCGAGTAGCATCTCTTTTTGCGCCGGACAAGTATTTGAGAGAGACATTGGCCATCGTGGCGCTTTTCCATGACCTGTGTAAGGTCGGCTGCTACAAGCCTGGGTTCCGCAATGTCAAGGATGACAAAACAGGGCAGTGGTCGAGAGTTCCCACCTTCAACTGGGAAGAACAGCAGTGTTTTGGCGGCCATGGGTCGAAGTCGCTTTTTCTGGTAACTCAGTTCATGAAGCTGAACTTTGAAGAAGCTGCGGCTATCAACTCGCACATGGGATTTTCGGACCAAGGCAACATCAATGCGGTATCCAGTTGTTATGAACAGAATCTTTTGGCATGGATGCTGCATGTGGCGGATGAGGCGGCTACCTACATCGACAAGGTTTAGTTTTTCTTCAAGATGGGTCAGTTGAATCCTGTTGCAACTGTTCTCTCCAGTTAATTTCGTGCGATGAAAAAGAGGTGTAAATCAATGTTTGAAGTTCAGGGAAAATATTGCACAGCAAAAGTTTATACAGACAATTGCGAGCAAAGCGCTGTATCGCAAATCATAAATCTATGTAACCAACCTTTTGCCACAGGGTCAAATCTCCGCATGATGCCGGATGTCCATGCTGGTGCCGGCTGTACCATTGGGACAACAATGCTGGTCACAGACAAGGTCGTCCCAAATCTGGTAGGTGTAGATGTGGGTTGTGGCATGTATACAACAAAGCTCAAGCCCCGAGATATGGATTTTGCAGCATTGGATTTGTTCATCCATGAGAATATCCCGGCTGGAATGGAAATCCGCAATAAGCGGCATCCTTTGGCGAGATTCATCAATCTGGAAGAGCTTCGATGCAAAGACCATGTGAACCTGGACCGTGCGTATCTATCTATTGGCTCTCTGGGTGGCGGCAACCATTTCATTGAGGTGGATGTAGATAACGAGGGCTATCTGTATCTGGTCGTCCACACCGGAAGCCGGTATTTGGGAAAGCAGATTGCTGAATACTATCAGAATTTAGCATGGAGAAACCTCTCTGAAAGTCCCCGAGATGAAATCGCCAAGATTGTCAAGGAACTGAAGGAGCAGGGAAGACAGGCCGAGATTTCTGCGGCAATTGCCAACATCCCCAAGGGCAAAGTATCTAAGGAGCTGGCTTATTTGACCGGTCAAAACCGTGAGGATTATCTCCATGATATGGGTATCGCCCAATTCTATGCGAGCCTTAACCGTCAGGCGATTCGGGACACAATCCTTTCCAGTGGGTTATTGGGGGATAGTGCATCTTTAGTCCACAGCTTTGAAACAATCCATAATTATGTTGATTTGGAAAACGGTATCTTGAGAAAGGGTGCTGTGTCGGCCCAAAAAGGAGAGAGGCTGATTATCCCTATCAATATGCGTGATGGCAGCCTCATCTGTATAGGAAAGGGAAATCCGGAATGGAATTTCTCGGCTCCTCACGGCGCCGGTCGTCTTATGAGCCGTGCAGCGGCTAAGGAGAGGCTGACAGTTGAAGAGTTTAAAAAGGAAATGGCAGGGATTTTCACAACGAGTGTTGGGTATTCGACTCTGGATGAAAGCCCGATGGCGTATAAAAGTATGAAGGATATTGTAGACAATATTCATGATACCGTTGAGATTTTAGAAGTTGTTTGGCCGTTGTACAATTTTAAAGCGGGAGAATAAACCTTATCATCCAGCTATCTAAATGCCGATACTTTAAAAATGGCAAAAGGCCTGGTTAAAAATTGTATGTAGGAGGATTTAATATGAATTCGAAGACTCAGAAAGCGATATACCGCAGTTATTGGGATGATGGCTCGATATTCGGTTCTCCCTGTGAAGTGGATATCCTCAGTAAACATGTAGAGGTTATTTATCTCTGCGGGAATATTCCTAATGATAACGCTACCTGCATCGAAGAAACGGTAACATATAACAACATGGAATTCCCTGTGGCAGACCAGCGGGATGGGGAAGAACACGATTCGTCCATGTATTTCATAAACAATGAAACCAACTTCATAAATCTGGTTGAAGGTGAAGGCGACTTTAATTGGTGACCGCTCTGCTCTGGCTCACATTATAAAAGCCGGGAGTGGAAATAACCATACTGGATACCAGGTGTGGGGTGGAATTTGAAAAGGGGAATTATAAATGGCATTTAAAACAGAAATGGTGGAAAACAAAATCGCTGTCAATTATCATGGCGTTGTGGTATATCACACGCATAAGGACAACAATATCGACAATCCCGTCAATGACTTTATTTTCTCGCTGGACCCTTATGGGAACGAGTATTCTGTAGGTGAGGGCGATGGGGAAGTATTCGATATCCGCAATCTTGCGGGCTACGACGATACATGTACCCTGGAAGCCAATCTTCTCAGAGCTATCGATAATGGGCTGCTGGGAGAAACGAACATAACACATTCTATTGAAGATGGGGTAAATGAATATACATGCCCGGTTTGCGGGGCAAATTTGTTGGCGGATAATGGGGAAGTCTGGGAAGATGGTTTCCTTTCCGACGATGGTAATGGCTACATTTACAGACTTCACTGTCCTAAATGCACTGCAGACATCTCTCAGGTATATAACTTTGATTTTTGCGGGTTTGTAGTGGAATAAAAGCGAAAGGCCGCCCCCTCGTGGGCGGTCTTTTCTTGTGTCCCCCCGAAAAGTTCTTAATATAGACAGTATCAAAGTATAAAAGCCGATGGTGTGTCCCGAAAATGGATGCCATCGGCGTTTTTCTTTGTTTACATATATTTTTAGATGCCTTACGGCAGAGGAGGAGCTTATGCAAATCATTAGTCGAGAGTTTTTGGACAGTTTTGGTGTCAAGCCAGGGCAGGAACTGGTGTTGTATAGCGTAGCTGACCGGAAAGTCTATTTCTTCCATCGGGATGAAACGGATTTTCGGCTGAAGCTGGTACGCGGGAAACGCCGTCTGCCCATCAAAGTAAGACCTACCGATATTCGTGTCCGCATCAATTTTGATGGCACCATCTCGCGTGGTGAGGAAGTCAATGAACTGATTGTTGAGGAATAATTTAATTAGCCCGATTGTGGGCAGGAGGCAAAAATGTATACTCAATTTTCTAAGCACCGGAACAATGAACGGATTTATAGTCCCTATGTGTTAAAAAAGCTCACAGAGACAGCAACGCTTGCATACAAGAGTGGAATGGTAGCGTATTTTGCAGCAATCGGGGAAGATACCATCCAGACGGTCGTAACTGCAGATACCCATTTGATGCGTCGTGCAGCAGAGAGGCTTCATACATGCTACTCATCCATGGTGATGGCGTTTGTCATCAAGGCAATGGAAAGTTCTGAAGAACTTGGTCAGCTTTTGCTTGACGCTGCTGATGCAGCGGCTGATGCGGGAAAGAAATATGGAGTGGCAGCGATTTGGCTGGAAGAATCAGATTTGTTCTTTTATCTTCATTGCTACCAGGACAGATTCCATATTGCCACGGTTCTGACCTGCTGCAATAGGTATTATGTAAATACTGGAGCAGAAGTGATTTGTGCTTTGATGAAAGATGGGGAAGTAAAAAAGGGGATAAGCAACATCGAGTGCTTTGCTCCATCAACAAAGACAAAATACAAAGGCGAATAAAGAAAAAAGCCGCCCACAAGGTAGCTGTTCATTATTAGGTTGGTTGCTAAACAGGGCGCAGGAAAAGACGAGTGAGAGGCCAATACTTCTTGCCCGTCTTTTTTTGTTATGCAGTATAAGTATAGCACGAATTAATTTGTTGGAAAACAAACCGCCACTCTATCTATTTAATTAACAGATAGAGTGGCGGTTTAAAATATATCATAGACTTAACAATTCTTTTTTCTTTGCATCAAATTCATCTTGAGTTATTGCACCCATATCTAACAAGTTTTTAAACTTCAGTATCTCATCAGCAACAGATATTTGAGGTATTGCTTGTTGAACTGGGGCAGAAGGCATCTCGACCGTCCGCTGAATTTTTTTGGCCGACTCAATGCACTGGCAAATCTCATTATAAAGCTTTTCTTTTCCCTCGCTACTTCCAAAAAAGAATACAATATCCTCTGATGGATTATCATTATGCTTGGAATTTCTAAACCTAATGAATCCTATCTCATTGTCGCCTACCTTTTGAAGCTCTACTTGGTCATATTCTTGGTAGTTGATAGTCATACTGCCCTTCACAACTTTAAACATACCTTTAGATGGAGCAATTGCGTCAGCCGCTACATTGATTGCCGCCGATGTTGCAAGGTTAATACCGGCACCTACAATGCCGCCCTTTAGAATACTTCGAGCTAAAGATTTCGCTTCGATATTTGAAATAAAATTTTCTCTTGGCAGGCCTTTCTTAATAGCTTTTCCGTATTTTTTGGAGATTTCTTCGACATTAAAACTGTCATTTGTAACCAAGACACAATGAGTTTTATAGACCTTTAGTATCTGTCCTCTATGGTTGTCTATAATTCGTATAAGGTCTTTTTGAATTTTGTTATCGAAATATCGATTAATGCCATCAATAGCGACAAGAGGGAAATTGTTTTTGGAAGCAATTTTAAGTATTTTTTGACGATTATTTTCTACCTCTTCATTGCTCTCATATTCGGTTTCTTTCCACGCAGAGGTATTGATTTTAGAAAAACATTTTTTGCATATTTTAGCTTCACCAAGTGTTTGAAGCGTCTGGACCGTCTCCCCACAACAATCACAACGATTCATTCCGCCGGTCTGGGAATCAAAAAAGGCATTAATCCCTTCGAAAACAACTGGTGGAAAATTTTGTTTAGAAGCATTTTCTAATGCTTTTTCTCTCTGATATTGAGCATCTCCAAATTTCTCATATGTCCGATACTTCCATAAAGGTCCATTGATTTTCATAAAACAAACCTTACAGACATTTGCGGGAGGTAATTTTTCTGGCAATATAGAAGTCTTGCCGCACACATCGCATTTTATCATATTACATACTCTCCCTCATTTGGTTTAGTATCATAAGGCACTCTGTGCTTTTTGCGAGGCCACACTTAACTTATGGTAAAGGCAATACCCCGTTCGTAAAAGGTTTTATATTATATCGACAAAATTAGACACAAAAATTATAGCAGAAAGCTCCGCTTCATTTCAACCGTTTTCACCCTACCTCATTAGAAAATTCCGATACGCTCGCCGCCGACTATTCAATGACCGTCAAACACGAGAAACGGCATAGCCTGAAAACTATGCCGTTTCTCAGAAACAAGCCTAATCTGTTTTATTGAGCTGCCCATAGGCGGCTTTTTCTTTTTTTACGCCGTGTGTCGATGCCAAAGCGCCCGGATATATGCGTCATGGCGAAAACACAAAACATATCGGCTCAAGCTGGGTTCCTTTTCATACTTCTCAAGCGCCTTACCGCAAACCATCTCACGATGTGGGGCCAGAATCCCTCCAGACTTGGCATAGGCTTCTCGAACAACGGCTTTCACAAACTTGGCGCGAGATTCAAAATCCTGGCGGCCTACGAGCTCGTGCAAAAGCAGATTGCTGCCCTGCCAAAGGAACCCAAACGCAAAGTCATCCAAGTACAACTGAGCATCTGGAAGAGAAGATATAGTATCATGCTCCAACGGCTCACTCACATCAAATGTCGTTTCGGCTTTCAGCTCCTGTACGGCATTGAACAGATAGAGCTCGCAGAACTCATGGATATCGTCGAAAGACAGGCTTTGTGCTTCATCAGAAAGCGTTTTTAGAACATCAGGGGACTCCAAGGCAGAGCGGTTCACAGATGCAACAAATTTTTGGATGTTCTGGGCATCTTTACCCGTCAAAAGGTTTTTCAGTTTCTCTGTATTTACAGACCCGTCCTTCCACAGGGGAGCGAAGGGGACAAGAAGGAGGGAGAGAAACCGGTCGGGGGCCTCTTTGAGGTCTTCAAACTCGGCCAGCGGTTCGTTATATAACTCCATGTCCCGGAACAAACGGCCGAAAAGAAAATGCAGACGGGACAGGACGAGTTGGTTTTGCATCGCTTCATCCAAAAGTTCAGGGGAAAAAGTCTCATCGGTGTCGAGCTTGTTAGCCAGTTCCTCATCCTTAGCTGCAGCGATGTCCAGTCTGGACTTTAAAGCATAGAACATTACAGCGCGCTCCGGAACGGTATGAACGGTCGAGAACAGAAGCTGTTCAGCCTCATGGTTGCAGGGAGCGTTAAGAACAGCCTGGATAGTTTCGTTGAAGGTCATATAGTACTCCTTTCGCCCCCTATGAGGGGGCGTGTTTTTATTTTATAGACCACAAAAAGACAGAGCTATCGTGTGGTCAATACACAATAGCTCTGTCGGTTTCTTTATTTGACTTAATTATACCACGGAATATCCTGAAAAGCAATCTGCGAAGACCGCTTTATTTTTGAGCCTAAGATATTTTTATTTGTGGTTGACATACCCCGAAAAGTACAGAAAATTGACAGGGTAGCGTGTAGAATCCGCTGCGGAAAGGAGAGACCCATGAGAAAAATCATGGTACTTGTTATGGTGTTGGCGCTTGCATTTTCTTTGTCAGCATGCAGCAAAAACCAGGACATCAACCAAAATCTGATGGAACAGGTACAGTTGGATGACGCGGAGATGAAGGATGCACTGGTTGAATTGACTGAACGTCTTCAGGCTCAGATGCGTATATCCGACCCGGAAGCAAAAGCAGAGCTGAAGGTCAGTGAAGAAGGGAACTGCGTGGTGGTTATTACGCAGAATGGCACTGAGTCGGAGTCAGCTTCAGCAAAATCCATCAGAGAACTGTTCGCTGCATATTTTGAGGCAGGGTTCTTTGATGTAAATGGAGAAGTGAGAGGGTTTCCAAAGCTGGAGGAGCCTGTGAACAAAGAAGATACGAGCACAAGCATGCCCTCTGCAAGTGAAATAATCAATGAAGTGCCGATTGAAGGCGGCTCAGGGGAGATAGCTGGATTCCCGGGTGAGGGGATGCTTGAATACCAGGAGCCAGAGAACGGTGTATCCAGCTCGGAGGCCGAACCAAACAGTGATACGCCGGACGATTCCACTCAAGAATTGAGCGAATCGGTTCCGGAATGAAACAAATATACACAAGGAAGGTAGCGTTAAAATGCAGAAAAAAGCAAAAGTAATTTCGATGGCCCTTGCGGCGGCTATGGCAATGGGGATGCTGGCAGGATGCGGAGAGCAGCCGTCTGAGAGCGACTCCTCCAGCACTCCGGATAGCGGCAGTGCAGCTGCTGTTGTCAATTACAGCCTTGGTATCAATGACAAGGGGTTTTATGAAGATGTGAAGGCTTTGGATTATATCACTCTCCCCGAAGACTATCTGAGCATCCCTGTGAATGAAGCAGAAGTGCTACCCAGCGAAGAGGGGTGGAACGATTTTGTGTCCTATCTCAAATCCGGCGCCGGGAAGATGGTAGAAATCACCGACCGCGCAGCGGAGATGGGGGACACGGTGACTCTGGACTTTACAGGTACTGTGGACGGCGTGGCTTTTGAAGGAGGCTCTGCAGAGGATTTCAGCCTTGAGCTTGGCAGCGGCCGGTTTATTGATGGTTTTGAAGAGCAGATTGCCGGCCACAATGCAGGTGATGAATTCGATGTGACCGTTACCTTCCCGGAAGGTTATGAGGCATCCAAAGATGCTGAGGGCAATGAGATGGTCTTGGCTGGGAAAGAAGCCGTATTTGCCGTTACACTGAAATCCGTTGGCCAGATTGAATTGACGGATGAGGGCGTCGCTGGTTTCTTCGGCGATGACAACCTGATGCTGGATGGCCAGACCAAGGTGGACTCTCTCGAAAAAGCCCGCGAGTATTACGAAGAACGCGAGCTCTTTACCAACATTCAGAACGCCGTCATGGTGTACCTTGAGGAGAACAGTGTCGTCGAGGCTCTCCCAGAATCTGTCATCAACAACCAGCTCGAAGTGGAAAAACAGTATTGCGAATACATGGCCACTGTATACGGCTATGAGGACATTGATACTTTCCTGGCTGAAAACGGATACGACGGGATGGATGACTACCTCAGCGCGGCGAAAGAGACCGTTGAAGGTAATGTGACCCGCACCTTGATTCTCCAGGCAGTTGCTGAGAAAGAGGGTATTGAGGCGCAGGAGAGCGATTTCCAGGCATATTTTGGTTCCGGCCGAACTGTGGCCGCTGAGAACTATGGAAAAGGGTATACGGCACAGCTGGCTCTTGAGTACAGTGTTGGCCGGCTGCTCCAGGAGAATGTCGTTTTGAACTGAGTTTGTGCAATTGATAGCACAAACACACTGCGGAACCAAATTTTATGCTCCGCAGTGATACATATATTTCTGTTAGTAAGGAGGTTTTTTGCTGTGAAGTATCGTATGCCGGCAACCCTTATCCCGGGGGATTGTTTAACAGCCCTGGATAAAATCCCCACTGGGTGTATAGACCTTATCCTGACCAGCATTCCTGGACTAAATGAGAGGGATGGGTGGGGAGTAAGTGTACCCTTGAACCGGTTTGTGGAAATCAATGGTATTCGGTACGAATATGAGGCCTTCATGTTGCTCATGTATATATCTGGTGTCAGCTGCATTGAGGCTCAAGTCCGTTGGGATGATAGTTGGCAGGAAGGTCTTTGGGATAAATACAGGCGCATTCTTGCACCGGATGGGGTCGTTGTCCTGTTTTCGTCGGGGTGGCGTACGGCACAGATTATTACTGGCGCCACTATCCCGTGGCGGTACAATCTTGTTTGGCATAAAGTATTCAACGGGGTGACGCCATTGACACAGCATGAAGACATATGCGTTTTTTCTCACTTTACGCCCGCTGAAAAGCAGCCGCGCAACGTTCCTTCCGTCTTGTCCTATCCGGTTGCCAAGGATGGTCTTGGCAGATGGTGTGCAAAGCCTTTGGATTTGTGCCAAAAGCTCATTTGCAACTACAGCGAGTTCGATGGGCGCGTCTTGGATAACTGTATGGGAGAGGGAATCGTAGGGAAGGCGGCGCTTCGTATGGGCCGGCAGTTTGTTGGGATTGAAAAAGATGTACAGAAATTCCGAAAGGCTTGCAAAGAAGTCCATAGCGTTGAGTATGCTGAAGGAATCGTGAATTGACAAATAAGGTTCGAGGCCTTGACCAGGCTTGTTTAAAATTGGTCGCCGTCATATGTATGACACTCAATCATATATCTGGTGTATTTCATCTAACGGGAACTATAGGGGCGGTGATGTCGATTGCCGGGAGGGTCTGTATGCCTCTTTTTTCTTGCTTTATTGCAGAAGGGTTTCGTTACACGCACGATTACAAAAGATATGCATGGCGTCTTGGCCCTTGAAGCGCTAATATCCCATTTTGCATTTCGATATGTGTTCGGATTAGGGTTCCCGGTTACAAGCGCTATATATACATTGTTTTTGGCTTTAGTTTCGCTGCGGGTTATTTACGGAGATTGGCCGGCGCCGATAAAGAATACTGCAGTGATAGAGATTGTAATGGTGTCGTTTCTGGGAGCCTGGGGAGGTTGTGCGGTTCTGTGGGCGTTGGCATTTGATGCGTTTCGCGAAAAACAAGGTAAAATGCTGACGACTTTTATTTTTATTGGCGTCGGCTATACTTTTTTAATGGGAGTGGTATTTGAGTTCCGCTGGATATCTTTATGCTTCATCATGGCAATTCCTTTGTTGCTCATATATAGTAAACGACAGGGGATACTCCCACATTGGATGCGATTGGGGGTGTATGCTTACTATCCTGTTAATCTGTTTGTGTTGGGATATATCAAACGAGTTTTAGGCCACATATAAACTGATTTAATAGAATTACTGTAAAAAACAACGTCCCCAGTCCAAAAACATATGCGCGGGGCGGAATATTTCGCATTAAAGAAAGTATGGTCTTCCTTTCCTCAGAGAAATAATATGGTTTGATAAAGGACCGTGCATCGTAGTTTCGATACACGGCCCTTTATTTTGCGAAAAGTGTATCGCAAAACGGGACTCACAGGAAAAGCCAACGACATGCGCAAGTGATTTACTATGTCGAGCCGATGGTCTGGACAGACCCTCATTTATAAATGTTGGTTTTTTCTTCCACATATTTAATAAATATGGTATAGTGATAGTAAAATGAAACTAACAAAAAGGAGCGCTTACCATGGCAGAGTATCCTGAAGCAGAGTTTTTCAAAGAGTTTTTCCGACGCACAAAACATAATTTGGAATGTATCGAGCAACAAAATGATGCCTATAGTGTAACGCAGCTGATAAATTCATTGTTTGGTATGCTTATTTTTCCACAACAAAAATACTGTAAGGATATCAGAATAATTGATGGCAAAAAAGAGGGCGCAAAATGGAATTCGTCATGGAAATCACTCAAAAACAAGGCAGAGGGCGACTACGATTTCGAACATATGAACTATCCTAACTTTATAGAACATCTCAGAAATGCAGTAGCTCACCCCCAAGGAATGGAGATTGTTTCCGAGAAAGGCGAAATAAAAAGAATAAAGTTGGTCGATAAAAGCCCTAAAACGAATAAAAAGTTTAGGCTCACAATTGAGGTTAATGAATTAAAGGATTTTGTAATGGAGTTTTGCCAAGTTATGATTTCGCATTTGGATAGCCTGAAAGAGATGTGATTTATTTAAGTGGCGGACTTTAAAGGCTGTGTAAGCTACCCAGCTCTTTTGGCAGCGGTAACCTGTAAAAACTTTTTGCTTCAAGTATCGAGCCAAACGAACTGCTATATCATACAGATAGAATAATGCCCTTAGTCCAAAACGTCAGTTTAGCTGAGATTTTGGGCTTGATTCAGATAAAAATGGCCTTTTCAGTACTTGAATATGCGGTAAAGAAGGATATGTTGTATGTGGAATTCTATTTGCTCTCGATTCCACACTACTCTCGATAAGAACCAAATATACTCTCAAGCATATTTTTCGTTGTGGAGTGAGGATGCTTTTCAAAATGATATCTTCGCTGAATTGCGATGGGATAAGAATCGTAACCTTCCCATTCTTTTGCATTCAACGATGGGACTGCGCCAGTTGTATAAAATCCTTTTGGAAAAAGCAAATGAAGTTGGAATAAAACAATTCTCCGACGTTTTGCAGTATATTGACTGGAGATACTTTCTTCGTGCGCAATACATCTCAAAAGCCCAGTTTGAGTTTATTCAGACAAAACTATATGATTTGGAAGGAGTCGAATTAGCCAGTAAAAGTTTCGGGCGAGATGGAAATTGGGTCACAGCCCAAAGCTATATTGGCAAAGGCGCTGTCTTCAAATATTGGGGTGAGCCGCCGGCCGGGTATTCAGCATTAGAAGCTATAGTTTCCCTACTGGCAGAGTATTTGCCCAAAACGGATAGGGATATATTGCAGACTCCAAAAGGAGTGGAACTGGCCAAAGCTTTTTTCTTGAAAGAGGAAACGGAACAACAGCGCCGCACGGTGGCTTTGGCTGCTGAGTTGGCGGCATATTTCGGATAATTCTAACTTGAATAATTCGCCGCCGCGTTCTCGCGACTTTAGTCGTGGGAGGCTCACAAGGTATACTACAGGACTACTTGCACGAAGAAAATAGGGATGCTATAATTGAACCAAAGAAAAGCGGAGAAAACTCCGGGAAAGGAATTTATTATGACAGCTTCTGTGCGTCGTTATGAAGAGCGCTACGAACGCTATGCTTACGAGTATAGCTATATTTCGTGCGCTTTCTTGAAAGACGGATGACAGATGCTGGGTATCATAAATTCCCTCTGGTGTCAAACTAACCGCTTGCTTTCAGAAAGCAGGCGGTTTTTGTTTTATATCGGAGGAAAAAAGATGAAATTCCCAATTGTAGACCCGGTCCGGACAGGACAGAACATTCGAACGCTGCGGAAAAATGCAGGCATCAGCATTAAGGATTTGCAAAACATGTTGGGTTTTGGGACACCTCAAGCCATTTACAAATGGCAGAGAGGAGACACACTACCTACAATCGACAATTTAGTGGTGCTGTCGTCCGTCTTTGGAGTAAAAATTGATGACATTTTGGCCGTTGGTTAATCTCGGCGGCCTTTATATGGCCCCTTAGTCAAGTTGGTTTAAGACGCCGGCCTCTCAAGCCGGAATCGCTGGGTTCAAGTCCCGCAGGGGTCACCAATATTGAGATTGATGCAAAATAGAACTCCGAAATTTGCATTCTTAATAGCAAATATTAAAAGTATACTTTGAATATTTGTGCTTAAAACCGCGACCGGCGGTATATCCGGTGATATATGGGTCGGTAGGCCAGCGGCGAAGCCAGCTGACTGTAAATCAGCCACATCAGAAACATCGAAGGTTCGAGTCCTTCCCGGCCCACCATATATGGCGCCATAGACGAATTGGTCAAGTCATCACCCTTTCAAGGTGAAGAGTATGGGTTCGAGCCCCATTGGCGTCACCAATTTGCACAGGCCTCAAGCAATTGATTGGGGCCTGTGTTTTTGTATGCAAATCGACTTATAATCAAAATTGTGGTATAATTAAAATATAATCCAATTGTATTTGATGCAAATTCATGGATTCTAAACGAGGTGTTTTTTTGTGACGGTTAAGAAAAAAACGTTATACGGTGTTCTGGCGGTAACGCTTATTTTTGTTTTAGTGGCTGGTATGAGCTGGTGGCAATTTGGGAAGTCCCTTGTTGACAAAGGAGAACTGGCAACTTCGTCCAGCCACAGTTTGAGCAACTCACATAATGATGCTGACATCGGCCTGGAGCCTCCCGTTCAGCAGGACACGGTTGTTTCTGATAAAGGGACCTTATCTCCAGATGAACAGACGGAGGCTATCCTTGGGCTATATGAAATTGATTTTTCTGATGTTAAGGAGCCGCTTGACTTACTGGAGAATGAGCAGTTCATGGAGCAGATGAAAAAAGCGGGATTGTCTGAAGATGAGATTAAGAAAGAACTGGATTATCTACAGGAGCAATATGATAAGGAAGGCTAAGGTATTGGTATGTTCCATCTTCAACGAATTAACGCAGAACTTCATTTTCTGATACTTTTGCTTTCCTCCCCAAAATGATTTATTTAAAATTCTAAATATGTTGTTTTTTATACTAAAAAATGGTATAATTAAAACATAGAAAAGGGGGGTTCCTTTTTTTATAATCATGTGGGCGGGGCGTCGCCCACTGTGGAGGGGCAGTAAGACTGGGCCAGCCAGCTGCCCTGGCGAAGCAGAATCCCACGGTGTTCTTACCGTGGAAGTACGTCAAATACGTGTAAAACGAGATGTGAATGGAGGTATATTTTTACACATGAAAAAGGTTCTTGCACTTGTTCTTGCGGCAGTAATGGCCGTAGGTCTGACGGCATGCGGGGTGAATATCACTCAGATGAGTCTACCTGAGACCATGGAAGTAAAAGTGGGTGAGACCATCGACGCGGTGGCTACCTTTGCAGCGGAGGATGAAAGCGCAGATGCCGAAAAGCTGGCGGCTGCGGCTGAGAAGCTCGACCTGGTTTGGTCCACAAGTGATGAGGCTGTTGCTACTGTTGATGAAAACGGCGTGATTACGGGTGTCTCCGGTGGTGAAGTGAACATCACTGTCGCAACCAAGGACGGCAAAATGAGCGCCTCTACTACCGTGAAAGTGCTGATTCCCGCTGAGGATTTTGAACTGGAAGACATTGTTCTTACTACTATTGATAAGGACATCGAGCCTGAGCTGGTTCTTCTGCCCGAGGGGTCTGTGGCTGACGCTATTGAGTATGTTTCCGCAGATGAGGCAGTTCTTGCTGTGACTGATGGCAAGCTCACTGCGGTGGCTGCCGGCGAGACTGAACTGCAGGTCTCCGTGGACGGCGTTGAGAAGAGCATTAAAGTCACTGTCCAACAGGCACCTGTCGAACTGAGCGGCGAGGATGTTCATGTCCAGATTGGCAAGACTGCTAAGATGGCAATTGCAACCGGATTTGAGGGGAATGTTGAGGTAGGTACGGAGTTTACCTATAAGTCGAACGATGAAGCGGTTGCGACTATCGATAAGAATGGCGTAATCACTGGTGTTGAAGTCGGTGAGACTACCATCACTGTTGAGAATGAACTTGGCCAGACCTGCGAGGTCCGAGTCATTGTTGAAAAGACCTCTTCTGGACGTCCCAGCGGCACTGCCACTGGGAACGTAAGCGGTGGAAATGGCGGTA
>OJNQ01001638.1_pt1 | contig 15563 bp, 7 predicted proteins | sample 1597621 | NCBI WGS metagenome assembly OJNQ01 (sample SAMEA2452137, study PRJEB22498) | human gut metagenome | reverse complement strand
CCGGTCTCTCATCAATAAGGAGAATAATAAGATGCATCTCAGGATTGTTTACAGTGACAGACTTTGCAACCTCTTTAAGTAATGTGGTCTTTCCGGCCTTAGGCTGTGAAACGATCATGCCTCGCTGTCCCTTTCCTATTGGAGAGATGAGATCTACAACCCTCATCGCAACACTTGCTCCTGGTCTCTCGAGACGCAGTCTCTCATTCGGGAATATAGGCACAAGATCCTCAAAGCTTGTACGCTTCTGTGCTACATCCGGTGTATATCCGTTGACAGTGGTCAGATATAAAAGAGCCTGGAATTTCTCACGCTCAGACTTCACCTTCATATTACCCTTTACGATATCACCTGTCTTTAAATTGAAGCGGCGTATCTGCGCAGGTGCCACATAGATATCATGATCTCCCGGCATATAATTATCACAGCGGATAAATCCAAAGCCTTCCGGCATTACCTCAAGTATGCCTTCTGCCTCTTCTCCACTGTCGAGTGCTGCATAATCATCTTTAAAAGAGTTGGCGCGCTCCTCGGCTGTACCGTTTTTCTCAGCCTCCTCAGCCTCTTTTGCATCCTCCTCGAGCATTCTTTCAATAATCTGTCCCTTTTTCAGTGATGAAACGCCCTTAATTCCTCTTGCCTTCGCCAGATCCTTAAGCACAAATGCCGACAAACTTTCATATTTTTCTCTCATCTGTTCCATTTCGTCTTCTCCTTAAATTTGATAACAGTATTTATTCAATTCGTCTAAACAATATTATTTAACAAATATATCTGTGTAACTATTGGGAAATAACGCCTGAATTGACTTTTGAATTATTAATTATTGATTATACATCATTTCTTTAAAAATATAAAGCGATTTCTTATTTTTTATCATATTTTTATATAATCGGTTATCTGCATAGTTACTTGATTTAAATCACCTGCAATGTTATGATTATTCAAAAGAATTTTTAGAGGGAGAATTACCATGGATAATAAAGAAAAAGCACTGAAATGCCACGAAGAGTGGAACGGAAAACTCGAAACCATCGCCAAATCAAAGGTTAATTCGAGAGAGGACCTTGCAATTGCATACACCCCAGGTGTTGCTGAGCCATGTAAGGTCATAGCCGAGGATAAGGAGGCTGCATACAAATACACCTGGAAGGCAAATACCGTTGCCGTAGTGTCAGACGGAAGTGCTGTGCTTGGTCTTGGAAACATCGGTCCTTACGCTGCCATGCCTGTCATGGAGGGTAAATGCGTACTTTTCAAGGAGTTTGGCAACGTAAACGCTGTTCCTATCTGTCTCGACACTCAGGACACTGAGGAGATTATTACTGCAGTCAAAAATATCGCACCGGGCTTTGGCGGAATAAACTTAGAGGATATTTCTGCTCCGCGCTGCTTTGAGATTGAGGAGAGACTTAAAGAGATGCTCGATATTCCTGTATTCCACGATGACCAGCACGGAACTGCAATCGTTGTACTCGCCGGTATCATCAACTCTCTGCGCCTTACCGGCAAAAAGAAAGAGGACTGCAGGGTTGTTGTAAACGGTGCAGGCTCAGCAGGTGTTGCCATCACTAAACTTCTTCTGACATACGGCTTTACACATGTGACCATGTGTGACCGTCTAGGCATCATAGGAAAGGACTATCCAAACCTCAACTGGATGCAGCAGAAAATGACAGAGGTTACAAACCTTGAAAATGCAAAGGGTACTCTCGCAGATGCTTTAAAGGGTGCTGACATATTCGTAGGTGTTTCCGCTCCAAATATCGTCACAGCCGAGATGGTTTCTTCTATGAACAAGGACTCTATCCTTTTTGCCATGGCAAATCCTGTTCCTGAGATTATGCCTGATGTGGCAAAGGCTGCAGGTGCCAGAGTGGTCGGTACCGGAAGAAGTGATTTCCCTAACCAGATAAACAACGTTATCGCATTCCCTGGAATTTTCAAGGGGGCACTTGCAGTAAGGGCTTCTGACATCAACGAAGAAATGAAAATGGCTGCCGCAAAGGCTATCGCAGGCTGTGTTCCTGAGGACAAGCTCAATGCGGAATTTATACTGCCGAACTCTTTTGACAGGTCAGTACCGGTCGCCGTGGCTGAGGCTGTGGCAAAGGCTGCAAGAGAAACAGGCGTAGCAAGAATTTAGGAGGTTTTTCAAATGGCAACGATCAGCTACACTCCAAAGGGAGTATGTTCAAGAAAAATTGATATCGAGGTCGAGGACGGTATCGTAAAGAAAGTGCATTTCACAGGCGGTTGCAACGGCAACACACAGGGTGTATCAAAGCTTGTTGAGGGCATGAAGGTTCAAGACGTTATTGACAGACTTGAGGGTATCGACTGCAACGGACGTGGCACATCATGTCCTGCTCAGCTTGCTGAGGCTTTGAAGTCTGCACTCTAAGCTTTCGTACTTGGACATTATACGGATATAAAAAACGGGCGATGTTCGTCCCTACAGAAAAAATACACGGACTGCATTTTGTTTGCAGTCCGTTTTTTTGTACATATTCTAATTTTCTTTCGCTGTGCTTTGAGTGAAACTCATTGAAACAAATCCCGTACCAGTCACCGTAATATTGGTATGATTACCGTCAGACCACTGCTCTGCACTGTTAATGCCGTTCGTTCTATAGAACTGAATGTCATATTGATTTTTTTCAGCAGAATTCACTTTCAAAGTTGCAGTGGCTATGCCAGAACTGTCCTTTGAAATAGTCAGGCCATAAGTATTCTTAAACCATGGGCTGATATCAACATAGTTCGTATTCCAAGTCAGGGTGACAGTACCCTCGCCACTGCCTGACAGGCGGTAGTTGAAGCCGTCAAGATCTTTAGGCGAGGTAGCATTGTCGATGAATGTGCCTGTCCATGTTGCTGATGTGTTATTATTTATATAGATAACGCCAAGCTTTGCGGAGAGCGGTTTCAACTCTGCCTGATTTGTAGGAGTGGCTGTCACTCTCATGTATATGTCAGAATTTGTGAGCTGTGACTTATCAAAAGTCAGCACAAATTCATGCTTGTTGAAATCGTCAGCCATAAGTTTCAGAAGTGAAAACTCTATTTTTGAATTGCTTCCAAAAGTCTTATTTTCACCGTTATATTCAACTGAGTATTTTGCAGTGTTTTCTCCGGTAACGGCATTTCCGTTGCTGTCCACAAGCTCGACTTTCAAAGTGTATGTGATATCCTTGTCATTATGCTTTATCAATGTTTGCGGATAGTTGCACACATTGACTGTCACACAAGGCGAGTTTTCCATACTGCTAAAAGTTATCGTCCTTGGAAGATCATTTTCATCTGTTGTAAGATAATTAGATGAAAACAGCATACCAGCTCCCTTTTGTGTGGACACAACTCGCTTTACACTTGAAACGCTGGTATAAGCCGCCAGGACGCCAATAGTACTGAGTGCGGCTGCCACAAAAGCTATCCATATTGCAAGCCACGATCTTTTAAGCTTTTTTATAAATTTGTCTTTCATAACAGCCTCCCTCCTCTCTATTTTGTGAATTATTACTTTCTCTGAACTGTCAGGTAGACCATATCAGTTTCTTTATTGTTTTGGACGTTTTTATTCCATTTTACTCTGATTATAAAATAATCGCAAAACGGGTTTTCTGCATCATTTACACTTAGACCATCAGACTGCCAATAAAGTGCTTCGGAATTTTTCTGAACATTGCCGTAGCTATCATAGGACTTTTTGTGAAGTGTGCTGTTAGCAAGTATCTCCGAGCCTTGCTGATTGAGATAATGTCCCGAGATCTTATTGCCGTCTATTTTGTAATAAAACGTTTTATTCTCTTCATCTGAAACATAAACGACAGCTTCTGATTTTTCAGTTTCACTGACGCTTTTCGCACGATATATCTCATACTCAAAAGGGATATTCGTTGTATGTGCAAGCTGTATTTGATATTGTTGCACGTCTGCCCCGCCTATGCCGAAAACAAAGTCTTTATAACTGCCGTTCTCAACGTCTATATCTGCCATTTCAAGATTTGCCACAGATTCTTTGTTTCCTGCGGTGATATAAAGCTGAGTAGGGGCATTTATTTTTGTTGTAAGAGCAATAGAACGTTTGTGAGTAAACCACGCATAAACAGGCAGTGCCACAAGCAGTACCACCGAGATGGATACTGCTATGACCAGCTGGAGCTTCTTCTTTTTTTCTAATTTTCTGAATTTTCCAAAAATGCTTTTTGTCATAATTTTCTCCTGAAAATGCCTGCTTATTATGAATTTATAAAGCCTGTTTCTATTTTTGCGTTTGTGTAAACAACATAGTCGCTTGAGGTAGTTCCATTAACAACTGAGTTGTTGTCATTAAGCAATACTGCGGTAAGCTCAACTCTATAGTTCGCATAGGTAAGTCCCTGCTCCTCAAAAGCCTTGCCTGTTTTTACTGTAAATTTCGTAACGGCTGTGTTTTGTTCTTCGCCATTATAGCCAGTGGTAAAAACGCACTCCTTGCCATTCAGACCACTGCTTGGTGTGGCGTTTTCCAAAGTAAAGCTACTGAGATATTTGCTAATATCGTTTGTCTGCTTATAATCGCCACTATTGTCCTTAACATACAACCTCATTGTATACTGTATTTTTTTGCCACTGTCCTTTGTTGATCGACTCAAAGCAGACAGATCATAGATAGCATTTGCTGTTATTGCCATTTCTTCTGTAGTCATATCTTTGGCATTGATACCAAGCTGCGAAAATGGTGAATCCTTCGACTCAAGAACCGTTGACTCTGCAACGTTATAGTTTAGCTGTGCCACCGTCATTGCCTTTCTATAGTAGCGTCTGGCAGGCATAACTCCACTTGCAGAGATAGAGCTGTTCTCAATATTGTTCTGGCTATATGCAACATATGACGACGCATTTACGCCTATACCGGTTTTGGTATCACCGTCCTTACGCTCAGGAAACTGATCTATGATCCCTGCAGTACCATAAGTTAAGCTGATATCAGCCTTGACAGTTATAGAACCATTTGTGTCACTATTGATATAATCGTAGACCGAATCGGGATACATCAGCATATAGCTGTCTTTAGCTTCTGAAAGTGTCTCAGTCTTGCTTATTTTTGCGTTTGATAACTCTGTGTCTGAACTGTTTAAAATGCTGTAATCAACATTCACCGAAGTTCCTGCAATGATCTTTGCATTAGCTCCCGCATCTTTTTCATCAAAGTTCTTCATAGAGAATTTAAATGCCTGATACATATTGAAATCGTCACTCTTATAGCCATTAAATGTATCTCTAAGGCTCGGATCAATGCTTATCTTTGACGTCATTGTGGCATGGACAAAATTATTTGACGCTGTTATCTCCTCTGGGTCATGAGCCGTCACACTTACTAACTGTGTAAAAAAGTTTGCAATAACATATGCGCCAGTGTCATTATTTGTCACTTGGACAAGGTTTGTAGGAATATTGCCATTGAGCTTTCTTGGCTTATTACCGCTATAATAATTCACAAAGTTTTTGATGACTTTTTTTGAGCTTCCCGTTTCCGGAATATTGATAGTGAGATAATAGTTCTCGCTTATTATCATTTCGTCATTATCATTTTTAGGTGTATCACTATTCGCTGAAACAGTTATCTTATAAGCGCCTGTTTCATTCTCACCAGCAGGTCTATAATACTTGCCGTCGCTTGTTTTTACAGTAGCTGTAGCTTCATCAGCTGCCTCAACAAGTGTTCCGTCAGATGATTCTTTAGCTGTTACCGACGCATATCTTAACAGTACATCATTCATTGTAACCGGTTTAAAGCCACTTATATTTGTCAAGTCAAGCTCACCGGTTGTTTTATTAAACTTAGCATCACTTGCGGTAGAATGATAAGTCTTGTCATTGTTATTTGCATCAACAAGAGTTAGCTTTGTATCATCGGTAAGCACACCACTGTCAGTGGCATTATCACCAATAAGATAAAGCTTTTTATCAAAGCTCCAAAGCAGACTATCACCGTTATTGAGCATTTTTTCCCATTCGTTAGCGGATTTGTAATAGGAATACTTAAAATAAGTAGTAACAGGTGCATCAAAGCTCTCAAAAGCAAGCTTTGTTTTATCCGTATAGTGAGAATGGTTATAGTCTGTGCCTGAGATAACGTAAGATTGGAAGCTGAAATCAAGCACCTTTCTTACAAAAACAGGAATATGAAGTCTAAGAGCAGTTTTGTCACTTCCCGTTGGGTCGATATAATCAAGAGTAATGACAGTAAATCTGTTTGTGCCGTCATTGTCATACTGACCGTCTGTGACCTTGAAATATCCTGTCTTGCTGTTAAACGTAAGAGTGCTTTTGTCCGATTTTGTCAAAATGCCGTTATCATACACATAAGTCGCTGTGCTTACATTCATAAGATCTGTTGTTTTCAGCTTATTTGAACTGCTGTCGCAAACATCACAATTTGTCAGAACTGAGATATACTTTGCGAGCATTTGTGTGATATTCAACGATGAGTTATCATCTATAAGCAAAACTGGAAGATCATTCAGCTCCTGAACATCAAGCTCAGAGGCCTGACGAAATGTTGTAAGCTTTGAATTAGCCAGATCCTCTGCATATGTCTTTATGGTACTGTTTATGCCATAGGATTTTTTCTTTGTGCCATTCGTATAAGAAGCAGCGTCACTAATGATAGTCTGCATATTTCCGCCAACAAGATCGCCTGCGAAAGTCTTACCACCGACAGGAACGCTTGGGTTTATATTGACATAAGGTGAATAGATATCAACGTGTGAACTGCTTCCCTCGCCGATATTTTTGGTATTGTCCTGAGTACCGTTGTAGTCGGAGTGAACTGCGGTGAAGCTGGCAGGTATCTGTGAAGCATTATACTGTATATCAGGTAAACAATCCGTGTTATTTACCGATACTCCAATAAATTTAGATGATAGATTTTTATCATTGTTCCAACCTATCAAGTTAGAAACAGACACGCTGTTGTTGCCTCTTACATAGCCTAATTTATTTATGAGAATATCATAAGCATATGTGCTCCCACGGTCATTATGACCGATCACACCGCCTGCACCTGCGCCCTTGGACTTATCTTCTGCTGACAGAGTAACATTGTTGACTTCACAATCAGATATCTTCAGATCACCATTAGCTTTTATACCAACATAACCTCCGATACCTGCATCACCATTTTTAGCAGCTGGTATACCTATCGTTGCATTTTTTACAGCAGACTTTGATATAGTCACAGCCGCATTCTGTGTGCCGACCATTCCGCCTGAACTTGTATAGCCATAAACACCGCAAGCTGATGTTTCAGATGTTCCTCCATAGTAACAGTCATTGATAGACAACTGGTTTTTGTTTATTCCAACGAATCCACCGGCATTACTACCATAAACATCGACGCTGACGCTTGTTTTTGTTATTGTGCAGGCTCCGTTAGACAGTCCTATAAGACCGCCCTCGTTCATTGTCTGGGTTGCAAGGGGTTTATTGTCTTTATTTGAACCGATAAAGCTATCTTCATTATAGGCTGTTAGCTGAACATTGCTTATTGTCGTTTTGATATTTGCAGAACCTGCGATTCCACCTACGCCAAACCAAGTTTTTGTGCCTTTATCAAGATTAGCAAATTCAACTTTATTAATTTTTATCTTAGAATCCTTAACAGCGAATTCGTTGCCTTTCTGAGAATTTCCCACAAGACCGCCTGTTTCAAATCCGCCATACACATAAACGCCACTGTTTTCAGACTTAACGTTACTTATATTGATAGTATTTGTTGACTTTCCTATAAGTCCTCCCACAGTATATGCACCATATATTTCAAGATCAGTCAATGTTATTCCGCTAAACGTGCAAGAACTCTGTACTCCGCCAACGATACCACCTGTAGAAAGGTCTTCATTAACATACGATTGTCCATCGTTGTTATACGTCTTAACGCTGATCTTGCCGGAAAGCTTAAGGTTATTTACAGTTAAAGCATACGTTGAACAGTTTATCAACCCAACTCCTTTTACGGAGGCAAATGCGGTACGATATTTATAGTTATCCACATCTTGGAATTCAATAGTGCTACCGCTCTTGTTATCCGTTATTTTCACAGCATAGGCTTTTATATCTGTATCGAGCTTTATTGTCTGATTATTTCCCTGGATAGTTGTCAAAGACAAAGTATAATCACATTTAATGTCGCCCAAGTTACTATTTGTTGCATCAAACAACTGATTTATACCACGAAAACCGGTTCCGGTGAGGTCATAGGTTTTATTTCCTGTGAGTTTAACAGTAAAGTTCTTATTTAATTCGTGTGCCCACTTTGCTTCATAAAGACCTTTTTCACTTGGCTTTGTATATTTTTTTAGCATTACAGAATTTTTCTTTTCATATTCCCTGCTTGTAGCCTTTTCAAGTCTTTGATAATCTGAGAGCGCAGTTTTGTAATCTTTATCATCAGAAGTCAATGTAGCTGTGCCAACTTTTGAATAGTCTGCATTTCGAGTAAAAGTATAATGACCATAGCCGCAAGTATTGTTTCTACGGTCTGTATATCCCATACCGGACTGTGATATGATAGACAGCATAAACAACGCCTGTGCATTAGGCACTTCAATGGTATTGGTCGTGCCGGCAATAACATTTAATTTCTCACCATCACTTAGCTCACTCTTAAACTGCGTGATGAGATAATTTTTCCTAGTATTGTTAAGGTTAGTTGACTTACCAAACGTTGTTCCCTCTTCGATAGCAAAGCCGTTTACAACTCTGCCTATATATGGATTGATAAAAAGATTGGTATATACGTCTTCACCCACTGCCTCAGTATTGTTGGTTGTAAGCGCACTATCTTTGGCAACGTTGTCCATATTTCTGAAAATAACGCCGCCGTAAACTATGGCGCCAACATATCCGCCTGCAGTAATGAGATGTTGTTTGATGTTATCGTTATTTGCAAATTTTATATTAGGATTTGTTACCTTGACATTATCAATGATATTATCTCCACCGAACACAACGCCCATAACACCGCCATAATACTCCGTCTTTCCGGTACTATAGTTTAATTTATTATTATTGTTTTTTGAAAGCGTTACTTCATTGGTATATACTATATTGATATCTTTTACAACACTTCCGCTGCTGAACCTGATGAGAGGGCTTGCAGAATTATTGGTGATAGTTGGATATGTTCCGTCGGATTTCTTCTGTCCAACAATAACGCCCCTGAAAACGTAACTGTTTGATGTTCCGCCAAGACCTGCAAAAGAACTGCCAAGAACTATATCATCATTTATCTTGTAATAAGCCTCGCAAAGATATTTGATCATGTTATCTTTTGAAACTGTTTCCTTTCCGCTTACGAAATTGCCTGCTCCATCATAAGTATAAGTTTTATGATTAATGCCTTTACAAAAAGCACTATTAGCATTAACAGTCGATTTATCGGCAGAAACATATGCATTATAGTTTACTTCCCAGCCATTTGTAGGTGCGGCTGTACTGATAACTCGTGCGACCTCTGCAAGTGTAGAAGCGTCAAGGATATATGGATCAGAGTATGTTCCGCAACCCTCGTCAAGATATGGTCGCTCAAGGTTTACGTCTATCTCATCATAGTTTTGGGTGGTATTATACGATATAGCAACATATGGCTTGTAACTTGTAAAGCTATATTCCTCTGTTGCGTTATTTTTGACAGGGGAAGTATACCTGTCATCTTTACTCCAATCGCCATGATACTTATTCTGCCTGCTCACATTATCTACACGATTCTTTATGGTGTCAGACACTTCTTTTCCGTAGGTTACATTATGCTTAATATTGCCAGCTGAGTCTGTACCCCAATCGTCGTCCCATTTATAGTTGTATATTGCAGAAGAGCCTGCACCGTCAGAATGCTGAAAGCTTTCAAGCAAAGTAGCATTTTTGAAAATTGAATTTACATCACTTGCGTCAAGCTTGATATTTGAGAAAGTCAGAGATATATTTTGACCCTTTTCGCTTCCTACATTGCCTATAAGGCTTGTTGCAGCATAATCCTGACCGCCTTTATCATATTTAGCAGTAGTCCTACTGTGTTTTTTCTGTGACACATTCTGTATAGTGATCTCTGTCATGTTGCCTATCTTATTTATAAGCAAAGGGGCATAAGAATTTTCACCATTTAAACTTAAAGAAGTATCATTCACATACAGATCGTCAAGAACGATACTGCCGGTAATTTTGACAGATTTTTTTGTAGTATTGGTGTCGTCAGCAACCGAGCCGCAAACCAATGCACCTGAACCACCATTCACCTTACCGATATTTCCCTTAAAGGTCATTTTACCACTTATGGTAACAGCTCCATTTTCATTTCTGAAAAGTCCGCATTGCATCATGTAATGTTGTGTACGAGAATCATCGTTTTTACTAGGATTAACACTATCATTACCATTCGTATGACGAGGCTGGTTATTATTTAACACTTTTTCAGACATATTAAAGCCTTTATTGTCAAAAATAATAGTTGAACTTGAACTAATAGTTAGGTTATTCGTATCAACAGGATAATAAGAATATCTACGCAAATCTATTGTTTCATCTTTAGGGAAACCAGGGTCATTATCACAAATATATTTTTTTATGTTTGACGCCGCAAAAACTCTTGCACTCCATACAGTAGCTTTAGCTCCGCCTGTGGAGGCTTTACCATTTTTATATACATCAAGGTTATAATAATATCTTGCCCAAGAATTGTTTTTCCACACAGCACCATTATTTGTTGTTTGATTTTGATAGGTATTGCAGTTCTTTCCGTCCATATACAGAAAACGCTCTCCGTCCGCTGTAACAGCAGGAATTGAAATTATGGCTTGACGATTAGACATAAAACTAGCTGAAGAAGAATAATAAATACTACAACGAGCTATCTCATCAAAATACGAATAGCTTGGGCTTATATTTATCTTAGTATCTTGTGAGATCTTATATCCATTAGGTTTAGTAAGTTCAAAATAAGTTGCATCTCGTGAGCTTCTGTAATTATTGACATTTTCACCTTTAAAATAGTCAAAGCCATAAGAGTCATAATCTCTACCAAAAAGAGTTGAGGCAAGCATGCCGAAATTTATACATTTTGTTGCTTTCACTGTCACACCGTCAAAGCTAACCTCTTTTATGCTCCAATAACCTGTTGTGGAAAGTACAAGGCCGCCCAGTTCTGTGCCATTGTTCACTGTTAATCTTGAATTGTTTACATTCAAACTATTCAGATCAATTTCTACTCTATACCAGTTATGCCCTAAAAATCCACCGCTATTTGATTTACCACTAGAATTTATTGTTAAAGCATTAATATTAACATTGGTGATAGATACCTTATTAGGTACAACAGAAGATGAATTATCCTTAGCACCGACCTCTGCAATAAGTCCGCCAACTCTAGAGTTACTTCCTGTGTGTTTGTCAGTTATCTTTCCGCCAACAGTGACATTATCAAACTTAATAACGGGTGCAGACGTTGATGTAACAGCGCCTACCATTCCGATAACTCCGCCAAGACAAGTGCAATCTACCTTTGTTGTGCTATTATTGTATGTAAGATTTGCTGTTACAGCAGAATTAGTGAACGAAACTTCACTTGTGGCGTCAGCAACATATCCAACCAGACCTCCGACAAAATTAGTATACGCACCACTTGGAGATGCGGTCACATCAGCGGTCACTTTGTCAATAGTCAAAGCTCCGCTGTTGTATGCAGATACAGAACCAATATAACAAGCATCACCGCCAGAAACATTGTCACCGACAATATTAAAGTTTGAAACAATCGTTAAATCGCTTATTTTTGCACCGCTTGTCTTTGCAAAAAGTCCGTTGTGAGTATGGAAAACTATCTTAGCGTCTTTGCATATGCTCATAGTAATTTTATGACTATTGCCATTCAGAGTGCCTGTGAATGTATCCTCACCATTATCACGCATAAAGCCGGTTAGACCTGTGTCGCTTATATCAACATCTGCACTAAGAGTAAAATTCGCCTTAAGTATTGCTGTTTTATCTATAGAATTTTCGCTGTACTTAACAAAATCATTGCTATCATGCTGCATTATCAAAGCCGCACGGACAAAATCTGCCCTATTGCTTATGGTTATATTATTAGTAGTAAATCCATTTATTGTAACAGTATGCCCTGATCCATCAAAAGACAGAACACCGTCAGCACTCTCAAGCAGATCGGAATCGTTAAGTCGAAGCACTCCGCCCCAATCCATATCGTCTATGACTTTTGAAGATGTCCTTTTAAATGACCAGCCGCTTAAGCTATAGATCAAAGCATTGCCTCTATTTCCTACTATCTGACATCCGTTTTTGTTAGGGTCTTTAGGATAAAATTCTGAAAGGTTTGTTTCACCGCCAAGCCTTACAACGCCATTTTTATTAAATTTGCCAACAATGCCACCTACGCTCTGGTTTGCAGAAACATTATTTGCAGTAACTGTGACTTTGCCGCCAACATCAATAAAAGCCTGATCTGCATAGCCCACAAGTCCGCCATAATTATTTTGTGATGATGTGGGATTATTAATACTTATAGTGGTATTCTTGACGCTTACATAAGCCTTGCTGTTATCACCTATCTTACCAATAATGCCGCCAAAATCAAGGGCATTGCATGAGCCAGTCACATTTACAATGATATCACTAAGTGCTAGTTCAGAGCTAAGAGCATTGGCAGAATATCTTCCGACAACACCACCATAAAAGCCTGCCCTGACAGTGCCATCGAAGTTTGAAGTAATAGTATCATTAGCGGTGCCCGTGATACTAATTTTTGCACTATCTGTACTATTTGTCAGCAGTCCGAAAACAGAACCAACAGCCGCACTGTCAGCGGTATCTCCTGATGAACAAGCAAGTGCCATTTCCATGCCACTGAATTTTGAAATGTCAAATGTCTTTTCGTTGGCTTTACTGTATGTATAAGAGCCGAAAAGACCGCCCACAGTTACAGAGCCTGTAACGCTTCCGGTCATGGTAAGGGTGACACCTTCGCCGACATTTATTTCTGCATTCTCTGCACTGCCCACAAGTCCGCCTGCGTTGTTTGCGGATATATTTACGTCTGTCAAGGTGCTGCACTTGTCAATGTTCAGTGTCGCACCAGTACTCATTTTCCCGACAAATACACCTGTGTTCGATTTGCCGGAAACGTCAAGCAAACTGCTTGACAAGCTTACAGCAAGACTTGTGTTTTCGCCCATAGTGCCGCAAGCAAGACCTGCATTATCTCCGCCTGATACTTCCACCTGGACACCATTACTTAGAGTGATATCCAGATCGACATTTGCTCCATTTTTCATATTGCCTATAACAGACGTGAAGGATTTATAAATTGTAGCACCTGAATCATCTACAGGATCAGCTTTTATTTTCCACTTATTAGCTGAAGCCACATCACCGTGTACAACATTCTCAGCAAGCAAAGCTGAATTTTTTTCTTCCGGTCTAGCAAAAATAATAGTATCTAAATTTGCACTGTCACTAAGATATTCAAACAGAGCAAAATTAATAGGAAGATTAATAGCTGAACCCTCATTTGCTTTGACTGTTCCCATGAAAGGATAATTTTCATTGCCAAGTCCTTTTTCTATTCCTGTAAAATCAGAAGCCTTAAACTGAGATTGGTTGTTTGAAAACAATACAGTGATTTTCTGATAGTCAGCAGGATCTGCATTAAGAAGCTTTTTAAAATCGTCTGCATTCTGTATCGTAAAAACGCCACTTTTGATATCGTTAGTTATGTCAGTATATGTATCTGCCGCCGTAGCTGAGATCGCATTGGTGACAGTTGATACCATTTTAGACACAACACCTGAAATGTCTGCAAGCGGCATACTCGTGACAAGCAATACGGCAGCGGTAACTAAAGAAATAACATTCTTGCGATACTTGCTGTAAAGCTTGTGGCATATTCTATTAATTTTCTGATTTCTATTAGCTTTCACTTTCAACTGCCTCCGTGCAAAGTTAATATTCTTATCTATACGTTTAGTTCAACAAGGATATATTGCACCTTTGTACCTATCTTTTCGTCAGCGTCATTATACATGGAGCTTAGTGATGATAACTGTGCTGTGCTGTATTTATCACCATTAAGTATTTTCTCAATAACTGTTTTATTCTGTTCTTTATCAGCATCACCTGACAAGAACAAACTTAAATTACCCTTCATATATTCCGCAAAATTCAAACGTTCTTTACTGTCATCATCAAACAGCACATTTTTCTCTGTCAGATTTTCATCTGTGCTTTTCATCAGTATCTGACCAAGCGTGTTCGGCCACACCCAATATACGTTCACTTCCTGCGGAACGTCTACTTTACAATCTTTAAACGTCCTTGTGAATGTTTCATCATGAAGAAAATCGGAATATGTGTGATTGTTCTCATCATATTTCTCAAAAAACATGATATGTCCATTCATAAATCTAGTTACTTCTTCTTCAGTAATCTTTTCATAAGAAACAGCGTCTTCGTTTTTATTCTCTGCATACCCCGTGATACTCAACTTGAACTGTATCTCCATTTCCCCCGACTGGTTCGGGACAACATAAAAAGTAAGCTTTCCATGACTACCAGGATTAATACCTTTCGTCATACCGCTTTCTTCATCAAGAAGCCAGTAGATCTTGTTGTTCTCGTCAGAAGTGATGTTGCTCCCATCAGACACCTTAGAGTAGTCATTGCTGTCAAGTATCTCAGCTTTAAGCACATTGGCACTGCCTACTGTTTTCAGTTCAAATGGCGAATCTACGCTTTTCATTCCAAATGAATCAAGATCAAGGGCTTTATCAATGGTAAACCAAGCCAAGCTGACCGCAATAAGTATAAATGCCAGCACTGCAACTGGTATTATTTTTATAATAAGCAGTTTGCGTTTCTTCTTTTCTTCCTCGCTGTCTGCTTTCTCTATCACTTTATGCTCAGCCACTTTGGCGACCTCCATTATTTCATCGAGTCAAGCTCTTTCTGCAATTCTATCATGTGGTTTCTGCAAGCGGTTATCTCGCCTGTGTATTTGTTGAACCACTCAACGTCCATTTCGTTAGGCTCTTCCTGCAAAAGAATTGCCTGAACCAGTGCTGATTGTGAACGTGATCTCTTACGCTCTATTTCCTCAATAGTAAGTCTGCATTTCTTTATTTCTCTTTTAAGCTGCCCTTTACTGCTCACGTTATTGTCCTCCTTGCATTAATTTCCCATTTTATCAACCGAATCAACTATCTCGTTGACTTCCCTATAGCCTTTGTCAAGATTTTCGGTGATATGGTCAAGTGCTTTTTTTACGTCCTCAAGCTTGCCCTGCATTTGTTCGGGATACTTCACAAAGCAATAATGAAGCTCATTTATAGCCTTCTGCTCCTCCGTATAATCGTCGATAAGAAACACCAGCGACCTTGCCGCACCCATGTCCGAAAGTATCATGTTATATCTCGTTGGAAGATCCTTGCCGCTTTCAAGATAAGTGTCTATCTCCTCAGAGGCGGCAGACAGATTTTCCATATACTTAGCAATATAAGTCTTTCTGACTTCCT
>OJNQ01001588.1_pt1 | contig 15946 bp, 13 predicted proteins | sample 1597621 | NCBI WGS metagenome assembly OJNQ01 (sample SAMEA2452137, study PRJEB22498) | human gut metagenome | reverse complement strand
TTGAACAAGGGTATGTATAAGTTCTTTTTGTGTCTACATTTACTTGACTATTTCACGTTAAAGTTTTTCTTTTCATTTTTAATTCTCCTTTAATAATTCTAAATAATTCTTTTTTCTTATCCATTTTAATACCTAAATAATCGACAAGATATGTTATAATTATACTATTTTTAAGATAATTTGTCAATATAATATAGATGTTAAAATCGATTTTGTCAATGTTTCATAACATTTTACATAGAATAATAGTATGCTTTTTATAAAAATATGCCTTTTTTTTAAAAAAACAAACCAAGTTAACTTGGTTTGTTTAAACTACTATTCAATTATAATATATTGATTACTAAGGATTTCATATAACTGACTAAAACTTTTCTTATCAATATATTGATAAATAGTTGCTATCATTAAGATTTCTTCATTTACTTCAAAAAAACTACCATCTAAAAAATTATTATATTGATTAAAAAATAACCTATAGTCATCTAAATTATTGAAAAAGCGATAGATCATCTTTTGCGTTGCTACATTATTTGTAAAATCATATTTAACATAAACTAATTTTGAAGTCTCTTCTTGTAAATATATTAACTGTTGATTTGTAATCGTCTTGCCAAGTTCTAATATTTTAGCATTTTGCTTATCCACATTTAGAATAAACCTATAATTATCCTCAATACTATCTTTGTTACAAGATGTTATAGTCATTATAGTTAAAAAACTTAAAATAAGAATTATATATTTACTAATCTTCATTTTGATTCTTTCCTTTACATTTCATTATAAAATCAGTTAAACCAATAGCAACACCACAACATAAACTATTAAATAAAATGGATATTATTATAATATTTTTATTAGTATCTTCTAATTTCAATAATTCTGGAAAACAACAAATTGCAAGAGGGATAATAATAATTGCAATCATTTTTAGTACTTTTTTTATTTGTAGGTTTTTAAATAATATCAAAAAGTATATTCCTAATAATCCATAAATAATTAAATGAAAAAAGATGAAACTAATAATTTCTAAAGTTGAATATTTCATAAAACCTAGTTTAGTATTTTGCAGCACCTCAACAGGAAAAGAAAAATAATAATTTGAAGTTGCCTCATCATGATCATCTACTTCAATAATAACGGTAGTTTTTCCTGCATGTAAAGGAACTATTGTGTTATTGATAATTTTGATAACATTAGGAGTTGAAAATCTATAAGTAACTTTAGAAAAAGTTGCGTTTGGATCAACATTTAAATTAATTTTTTGATATTCATCAAATGATAAACTATTTTTCTCTAATACACTTATTAAATATTTTGGTAATACTTCACAAACTTTGATGTCAAAACAAAGATCTAAAGCACTATTTTCATAATTTTTGATATAAATTGTTGTACTCCCTGCACTTAAAGCATATAGTTGATACATATTGTTGCTATAGGTAATTGATATAATTTCTGGATTACTAGTTATAATTTGATAGTTATTAGCATTATTAAAATTTGGCATTACATTTATGCTCATATATGCTTTTTGAAAAACATTTAACATCCTAGTTGAAAAGTCAATCTCAACATAGTTATCATTTTCTTTTAAATACGTTTTATAACTCATCTTAGTAACTGGCTGATATTCTAAATAGTTTTGTTTAACATTAACAGTAAAGGTCTTTGATTTAACGGTCTTGCCATCATCTACTGTTACACAAATATCTGATGTTCCCTCACCAATTGCCATCATATCACCATTATTTCCTATTATAATTGATAAAGGATTAGATGATGTATAAGTATAATTTAATTTTTTTGATAAAGAATTTGTAATAGTAGTTAAAAAACTATAAGTTTTCCCAACGTCCATTTCAAGAACCACCTTAGCAGATAAATCAAAAATAGTATTTTCAACATTAAAATCTAAAATAATTTCTTGCTCAAGATTATCAAAAAATTTAATAACAATTTGAGTACTACCTATTTCCATAAAGTCAATTTTTACTAAATATTGATTATTACTATATGTAGTTGTACAGGATGCGACATCAGGATTAGTAGAATAAATTAAATAATTATTACTTTGTGCATATATATAAGGCGTTACAATTATATTAAAACTTATTGTATCTAATACCATAACATTATTTTTTTGATATTTATTTAAAACAAAGGTTTTATTATTTAATGTAGGATTTTCAATAGCTATATATTCAATTTTATTATTAGGATTATCCATCACAAAAAGGGTAAAACTAATCTTTTGGGTCTCATCATATCGATATTTTATTGTAACTTGTGTTTCTCCAACTTGCTTAGCAATTAAGTATCCATTATCAACATAAGCAATATCGGTATTTGCAACCTCTACTATAAAATCATCTTTCTTTAATATATTATTTGATCCCAATACTTCAAGATTAACTGCATCTCTTTCATACATTTCATATATAAAATTATTTTCTACTATTTGTAAAGTAGGATTTTTTAACGTTAAATTATCAAATATTTGCGGTTTTATCTCAAATTCTAAAGTCTTATTTAATAAATTATTATATTTACTAGAAATATCAATTGTTGCTTTGCCAACACTATTACAAACAACTGTTGCAACATATGATTCTACACTTTTATAAGACAAATTATCAGTCTTTATTGAAAAATTTACCATAGCATTATTTGAAATATTGCAAGAGGAATTAATTGTTATTACATCTCCAACATATATATCATAGTCTCTAATGCTACCACTTATTTCTTTATTATTAATATATATAGCATTAATATTAATATCATCAGCAATCTCAACTTTATCTAATACATTATATATTTCAATATGAATCATATCAAAATATTTACTATCTACTAAACTTTTTACTGTAATTGTTACTTGACCATTTTCCTTAGCATAAAGATAGCCATCATTGACCATACATATATTTTCATCACTAGAGATCCATTCAAGTTTGCCTAGGGCCACACTACCGCCTACATTAATATTAAGTTTTTTAATCTCTCCTTTAATCAGTTGCAAGTTTTGATTATATTCATTTGAAAATTCTAATTTGTTCTTTCTTTCAATAACCTTAATCTTCACAATATCATAAAGATTAGCATCATTTTTATTAGTAACTCTAATTGTTGTTTCACCTATTTTTTTTCCATATACACTACCAGTTGTCGATACTGAGGCAACACTTTGATCGGTACTTAACCAATTATAATTCCAAGCATTAATCGTTGTAGCTATATTTGCCTTTAAAGTTAATTGAAGGGTATCACCTAAATAAACGATGTATTCACCATTTAATTTCTCATTAATTTCAATTTCGGTTAAAATATTTTCTATTTGCTTTTTTTCACTAGTTTCTTCAAAATTAAAAATACTAAATAGGCCACCTTTTTCTTTAACTTTAAAAACATCAATGGCAATCATAAACATAAGTAACAAGATTACTATTATATATATAATATTTTTCTTTTTCACTCAATACCTCCTACAATTTTATGTGGTATTTGATTAAGATTTTGCCAATTTGGTTTCAAAATAATTTCAAAAGTATTTTCAATTGCATATTGATGCCAATGTTTAGGTATTTGAAATCCTTCAAAATAAATTGTAAAAGAAGCATTTGTAAACGCATGATATTCTATAATATGAACATTCATTGGAATTACAACATATTGTAGTTTTAAACAAAAATTAAAGGCATGATAATTAATTTGTTTTACATCACTATCAATCACATAAAAGGTTTTACTATTAGATGCGGGAAAATGAAGTAAAATTTCTCCACTAATATCAAACAAAATACCATCTTGATCTTTATAAGTTTGATTTTCCCAATCAACATAAATCATTTCTAAATTATAACATCCATTAACCCAAGTATCGCTAATAAAATTAACCCCTTTACCGATTGAAATAGTTTTTAAATTTGTACAATCTCTTAACGCTTCACTTTGAATAGTTGTTAGTTTATCACCAATAATCAGATTTTCTAAATAGGGATTACCATGAAAACAAAAACGTTCTAACACCAATATATTTGATGGAACACTAAAGGAGAGATCTTTTCTTCCTAATGGATAGGCTGTTAAACTATTTTGCTGTTGATCATATAAAACACCATTCTCACTATAATATTTACTATTTCCGCTTTCGACTAAAATTGTTTCTAAATTCTGACAATAGATAAAAGCATCTTCTTTAATTTCTTGAATATTTTTACCTATAATGATTTTTTTGATATTTTCATTATCAAAATAACAATCAATTGCAATAACTGGTAAACAATTATAACCATTAGGAATTATAATTTCTTCTTCTTCCGTATAACCACTTACAATATAACCAGTCTTTGAATGATTTAAAACATATGAAAGCCCCAAACTTCCAGCAATAATTGGCTCTAATTTACCATAAACAATTGTATTATTACTAGGTATTTTATTTAATGATGCTACATTTTTAAATTGTTCATCATAATACCAACCTCTAAATATATATCCATTAAGCATAACATTATCAATTAGCTTATAATTTGCGTTATATTTTAAATTGGTAACCTTTCTATATTCTTCTGCATTAATCATGTATATAATATCATAGGTCTTTCTTCGATATAAAACCTCAAGCACCAAAGAACCATCTAATGCAATATTCCCTTTGACATTACTATTGATAACTTCTAAACCCTCATAAGTTTTTATTGGTGCTACCACCTCTTCATCTAAACTACCATATAAAATATTTGTTTCAATTATACTATAATTATCATCAGTAATATTTTCACCTTTATAAATTACTTTATATGAAATAGCATTTGTATCTATCCACTTCACATAGATAGTTAAATTTTTATCAATTAAATTTTCTTCATTAAGAGGGTTTTTAAACTCACTATCTAAATAAAAACCATTAAATATGTGATTTTCTTTAGATGGTTGTTGTAAATTCTTTATAGTAGAACCATACTCAACAAATTGTGTTTGTTTGGTTGCTTCATCAATCACTATCTCAATTTCATACTTTACAATTTCCCATTTGCACCAAATGGTATTATCTTGTAAAAAACAATAATCACTATCTATTTTTTGTGTCAATTTTTCATCAAAATAATATCCTTCAAATTGATATCCCTTTTTATATGGAACTTCTAGATTAGCAATTGTATCTTGATAATTTAGATGCTGCTTTTCGCTATTTTGGTCATCAATATTAACAATTATACTAATTGGCATTTTTTCCCAAGCAGCATACAAGGTAATATTTCTATTAATTTTGGTTTCAAAATTATACAAAATTGTGCATTCAAAATCGTAATACCAACCAACAAAATTATATCCTATCTTTTGTGGAGTACTCGGTTTTATGATTGTCTTTCCTTTACTTACTTTGATAGTAGCAATTTCACTTCCCCCATTGGTATTAAAATTAACATCATAATAAATAGGCTCTTGATTAACACTTTGTTTATTATTACATGATGATAAAAAACATAACAATAAAACTGAAACGACAAAAATAAATTTTTTTATATTCATTTTCCTCCTAATTTCATAAATTAAAAACAAAAAGGAAGTCTATAATATCATAATAGTCTTCCTTTTCATCATTCTACTTAAGATTTATTTATACTAAACCTATTTTGTTGCTACTTTAACACCGGCAATAACTTCGTTTTCTGCATTATATGCAAATATAGAGAAGGCTTGAGAACCAGCACTAAATGTATATCCATCTTTTACTTTTGTACCATCAAATACATAGAAACCTTTCGTTACATTATATGTTAACCAATCCTTGTTTAAAGAAACAATTTCATCAGTTTCTTCTGTTGTGTCTTCAATAGATCCTTTAGTAACAACTTTAATTAAAAGTTTACCATTTTTTATCTCTGTTGCAAATAAACCTGTTTTTTGTACCTTACTACTAACTGATAATTCTACAGTTACAAAATCTGTTAAAGTACCATATTCTTTACAACTCATACCTTCAAAATATAAATTAACTTTTACTTTTGCAATATTGGTATCACCAGTTACAGCTTTTAATTCTAAGTAATTGTCTTGTACTTGTAAAAATTTCGTAAAATCAAGTGTAGGAATTACTAAATTTGTACCTTCAATTAATTCTTCTGATCCTTCTAGTTTAGTGACTTGAACACCATTAGCGCCATTACAAAATACTAAATCAGATTTAGCTTGTACAGAAGAAAGTGTTCCTCTATTTCCAGAAGATATAACTTTATAAACAGTTTGTTTATCTCCTTCTTTAGACGCATAACTATTCGTAAATAGTAATGATGTATTTAAAGCCTCAACATATCCATAATTATAACATTTTTCAAATGTATAATTACCTCTTGGAATGGCAAAGAATACGCCAACTCTTGTTGAAGTACCAATATTATCTAAATAACTATCACAATTTTTAAAAACTACTGTCGAATAAATCCAATCATAACCGCTCTCACTTTTTGCATATTTTAAAGTTATTGGATAAGTTGCATATCCTGCATAATTATAACCCGTACTTACTGAACCATATAAATCAACATTTAAGAAACTCATTGTTCTATTATCATAAGAATTAGCATTACAACTTAAAGCAATATTTTCACCTTTAATAAATACTGATAAATCTTTTAAAGTTGCACCAGATAATTCACCAAATAAATAATTAATAGGTTCAACAACATTATATATACGCTTATTATTTCCATCTAACACACCTTCAAATAATTGAATAGCAGCATTTCCCATATCCCAAAACATCTTCGCATCTTGTAATACAGTACTCATATCTATGTCATTCATCAATTTAAAATAAACATCTTTTGTTGTTTCAAGCGTGTTGATATTCATAAATTGAATAGCATTTGTTATTTGATATGGATTATTTAAGCTTCCATTTCCGCCAGCAAATCCTTGTTCAGGATCAACTACTTGATAATCAAAATAAGACGTAGCTTCTCCATAAGTAACAGAAGCTGTTTTATTACCAATTGTTGATAAATTAAAGTTTTTAATTGTAATTTTTACATCAAATGGTACTCCGTCTTGTTGTGCACTAACATTACCTTTTTCATCAGGATAACTTAAGGTTAGTACTACATCATTACCTTCAGAATCAGTAATTAATACTTTCATTAAATTGCCAGATGTTTCTTGATTCTTAACAAATGTTGTTGTTGGCATTTCAACAATGCTAATTCTTTCAGCATTTTCTAATGATACACATCCAACTAAGGTTGCAAAACCAAGTCCAGCTATAACGAATGATAAAAATAATTTTTTTATTATTCTCATTTTTTTATTCTCCTTTAATTTTTTATATTTTTATATATATTCATATATATATAAACGAAATTTAAATGCATATTCCCTTATATTCATTATTTATATTCACGAATAAATAAATATTTTGGATCTTGTTCATCCCCTGTAACAATAGCAATTTGAGAAATTGATACTTGATTACAAGATTTTGGTTCATCATTAACTAAAACAGTATGGCTATTTAGATTTTCCACTTTCTTTTTATATACATAACAATTATTTTCAGTATCATAAACGCCATCTTTGATATAAATTTTAATTTTTTGATCTGACAATGCAAATCCATCAAATACTTCAACTATACCTGTTAATCCAACAACATCTTTAGATTTTAAAACCTGTGGTAATAACTCGATTTCCATTGAAGCATCTTGAAAATTAGTATAATTATACACATACGTAGGAAGATATACTCTAATAGTAGCTTCATTATTATCAAAACTAAATTCTTGTTTGATTTCCCAATCAACATCAGAAACATAACCAAAGTTCTTTACCTTATAACAATTTAAATTTTCATCTACTAAAATAGCAGTATAAGTACAAATATTTTCCGATAATGATCTTCTAATGATAACTTTTTCTATTTTTGAATAATTAATTGTCTTTCCTAAAAAATTTATATTAGGAATTAAATATTTACTAATGATTTTTTGATTATCTGCATCCTTAAATATTACATTTTTTAAATCAGTAATAACTTCTTCTTTGCCATTTATGGTATTTGTATATGTTACGGTTACACCATTATTTAATTTAGCCTCGGCTGTATAATATGTTATATTAAAATCTATACCATAAGTAAGAGGAATAACATTTAAGTAAGACGTTCTATCTGTTTTTGCTTTTAAAGCAACTTCACTTAAAGCTTCTGGATCAAACAATACTGTGTTTTTAGCAACAATCCCAGCACAACCAATTACATTTTTAAATGAATTAGCTTTAACAATTTCTACTGTATCAGGTATCTCAAAAGCTGTTGTAATATTTACACGATATTCTACTGCTTCTTTTGCAAATGGTTGACATGCAGGAATCAAAGTAATATCAGGTACAAAAACCATTCTAGAAATATTTAATGTTACATGAGTATCACTATACTGAACAATATTGCTATAAGCATTAGCAAGTGATTTAAGTTCTGCTTTAGTAGAAAAATATGCTCTATTATACATAATATTATTATCAACATAAACTGTTTGAACTGTATCAAACGTTGATACATAATTTTTAATCGATTGCTTATCAGAATTATCGAAACCTTTATATTTTAAATTATCTAAAGCCTCAATAGCATTATCTAATAAACTATCCATTTTATCTAAAATCTCTCTTTTTTTAGTTTGTGAATCTAATGACCCACTGTCCATCCCATTTAGAGCTAATAAAGGTAAATTTCTAACAGTATATACAATTTGCGTTAATTCATCATCAAAGGTATCAACGTAGCGATATTCTGGATGACTTGCTGATAAGGCTTCAATGCAATCTTGGGTAAAAGTTTTTGTTGAAGACAAATTTTGTTTATTATTTGAACTAAAAGCCTCCTCCATAGATAGAAATTTTACTTCATTTTTACTAGCATCATACCAAAAACGATAATCTTTGATAGTTGATTCTAATGAATAATCATACTCTTCAATAATACGTGAAATTTCATATGGCTCAAAATATTCTCTATCTTGAAAAGCAGCCTCTGCCGCTAAAACAACTGAAATATTTTTAGCCTCTTGAACACCTTTTGATACTTTTGCCTTTTTAATATAACTTGTAATTGATGGGATTAGAACAGCTGCGAGAATTCCAATAATAGCAATTACTACTATTAGTTCTGTTAGTGTAAAACCTTTTTTCTTTACGCTATTCATATATTCATCCTCCTTTACCTTATACTGTTTGCTCTGGATAAACTGAAGTTTGTGATTCTGTCCAGGTTGTACCTTCTTTTGTTAACTCTAAAACGCGGTATTCCTCATTTACTTTTCTTAATACAAAAAAAGTACTAACTCCATCTATATTGAACTCATTTGCGGCAGCTGCAGCATCAACTACTTTCTTAGGTGATACATTACATGAACCATTTTCTAATAAAACATAGTATCCACCATCGGTTTCAACAATATAATATTTATTTGTAGTTAAAGTTTCATAAATATCATCTGTAACATTTACCTCTGCAATTAATTCTTGATACATTGCGCTTGCATCTTGAATTGCAGCAGATTCTTTTGCATTTCTAATATAACTTGTAATTGATGGAATTAACACTGCTGCAAGGATTCCAATAATAGCAATTACTACTATTAATTCTGTTAATGTGAAACCCTTTTTATTTTTTAATAATTTCCCCATTACTTTTCTCCTTATTTATATAAATTTTTTGGTGACTGCTACTAACACCTATATATCAACTATGTATTTTATTTATTATACATAATTGTCAATAATTCTTGAACAGTAGTTTCTCCATTTAATACTACTATTCTACAAGTAGAATATAAATCCAACATTCCATCTTCAAGAGCCTTTTGTCTTATTTGTTTTGTTGATGCCCTATTAATAATTAATTCTTTTAAATCTTCTGTCATTTTTAGAACTTCATGAACACCAATTCTTCCTTGATATCCTGTATTATGGCATGCTGGACAACCCACTGCCTTATATAATTTTTGTGATTGATTAATCTTTAAAATCTCATTTTCTCTTCTGCTAGAAAGATATTCCTTTTTACATTCTGGACATAATCTTCTAATAAGTCTTTGAGAAATCACTCCTACCAATGCATCAGTTACAAAATATGGTTGTAATCCCAAATCAATTAATCTAGTTACTGCTCCTGCAGCATCATTAGTATGAAGGGTAGATAATACCAAATGGCCTGTAATTGCCATTCTCATAGCAATTTCAGCGGTTTCCTCATCACGAATCTCACCAACCATAACAATATTAGGGTCTTGTCTTAAAATGCTTCTTAATGCACTGGCAAAGGTTAAATTAGCCTTATTATTTACTTGAACTTGGTTAACACCTGAAATCGTATATTCAACTGGATCTTCAACCGTAATGACATTAACCGATTCATTATTCATTTCTTTAATAAAACTATACAGAGTTGTCGATTTACCACAACCAGTAGGTCCTGTTAATAAAATAATACCATAAGGTTTTCTTAATAATTCATCAACAATCAAATTTTCTTCTGGCAAAAAACCTAATTTACTTCTATCATAATTAAAAGATTTCGTATCTAAAATTCTGATTACAATTTTTTCACCAAAAGAAGTTGGTAAAGTTGAAACTCGAAAATCATATGTTTCACCATTATAAATTTTAGTTATCCTTCCATCTTGAGGAATTCTGCGTTCTGCAATATTCAATTTGGAAATAATTTTTATTCTCGTGGAAACTGCTGGATACATTTTAGGACTAAATGCAGTATTCTCATAAAGCATACCATCAATTCGATATCGAATTCTAACAATATCTTCGTATGGCTCAATATGAATATCGCTAGCCCCTACAGCAATGGCATCATTCAAACATGAATCTACTAATTTAACAGCCGGTGAATTCACCAAATCAGCCTCATCCATTCCAACAATATGTTCTTTTTCTAAAAGATTCTCCTGTTTGTTATAAGTGGCAATCGTTTGGTTCATTTCGTTTTTAGCAAAGATTCTTGATTTAATTCTTACCAATTTAGTATCAGGACACACGACAATTTGTGCATTCATACCAAATAAAGCATACACAATATTGATTGCATTAAAATCAAACGGGTTTGAACTTGCAATGATATATCTTTTATTTAAATCATCAAAAGTAAGCGGAATAATTTTATATTTACTGATAAATTCATAAGTCAAACTCTTAACAAGATTTTCATCAATACAAATAGTATCAATATTATAATAATCATATCCGAAATAACTAGCTAATACTTGAGACAATTGTTCCTCATTAATAATTTTCTCTTGAATCAAAAATTCATTAAATGGTTTTTCTTCAACATTTATTTTTTCTAAAATATAATTCATTTCATTTATGCTACATACATTCATTTTAACAATTTGCATACATATTTGTTGAATCATATTTTGTTGAATTTTATTTTTCATTTTAAACTCCCGTATCAATAGAACTTGTAATATCAAGCATCGGTAAAAAAATTGATAACAAAACAACAATTACAATCATACCAATTAAAATAATCATAAGTGGTTCAATTAAAGCTGTCATTTTTTTAATTGTATAATCAACTTGATCATCATAATATGTACAAACTCGATTCAAAACTTCCTCAAGTTGACCAGATTGTTCACCAACCGAAATCATCTCAATTAAAATATTAGGAAAAATGTCAATTGTTTCCAAACTTTTAGCAATTGGCTGCCCTCTTTTAATTTCACTAATCGTAACTTGCATTTTTTCTTCAACATAACTATTACCAAGCAATTTACTCATAATAGTTAAAGCATCAATAATGGAAATACTACTATTTAATAAAGTAGCAAAGCCATTTGTAAACCTTGATGTTATACTTGCTAAAATAACTTTACTTTGAATACTATGATTTATATTAAATTGATCATAGACTTTTTTAAATTTCTTATTGCGCAAGAGCAACAAAAATGTCATAATTGATAAAAGTATAATTGATAAAATATATAAAATGTTATTTTTAATAAAATCGGTAATTTTTAAAACAATTGTTGTTATTGGAGGTAATTGTGCTTCTAATGATTGAAAAACATCTTTAAAAATAGGCATTACATAAAGTGATAAGATTGCTAAAATCGCAATACATAATATCAATAAAAAGATAGGATAAGCAAGAGCACTTTTGACTTTTCGTTTAGTTTTATTATCTTTTTCATAATAATCTGCTAGTCTATTTAAAACTAGAGACATCTTACCACTAAGCTCTCCAATATGAATCATATTTCTAAAGAAAGTAGGAAAAGTTTTTGGATATTTTGCAAGTGATTGACTAAGCATCATACCTTGCATTAAATCATAATGTACTACCTCTAAAATAGTTTTTAATTTATTTATTTTAGTATTATTCTTTAAAATTTCAATACATTTATTCAGTTCCATTCCCGCATCTAACATAATTGCAAGTTGTCTACAAAATAATGATAATTCATCAACCCGTATTTTTTCTAAAAAGGTAAATAGTTGTGAACTTTCTTGAATTTTTTTAGAACTAATTAAATAATAATCTAAATTACTAATGATTGCCCTTAAATCATCTTCATCTTTGGCAAAGAATACTCCATGAATTACTTTGTTATTTAAATCTTTGGCTTTAAATTTAAATTTTGGCATTTTTTCCTCCCTTTATTAAAACAAATGTAAATACCACAAAATTAAATCAGGACCAAAAAATAAACTAATTGTAAAACCAATGACAAGATAAGGACCAAAAGGTAAAACTTTTCTATTTAATTTTTTAGAAAAAATAATTTCAACAAATGCTCCAATAATACAAGCAATTAGAAGTCCTAACATTTCTAATTGCCAACCCATAAAAAGTCCTATCCCTAAAAATAATTTTAAGTCACCTCCACCAATTACAGGTTTTTTAATTATTTTTTGTATTATATAAAAAATAACAATAATGATGATATTCATTAGAAGAGATAATAATTTGTCATAATAATGAATAGTATACTCATAATCAAAACTGGCAATATCAACAAATATTATCGATAGAATTCCTAAAATTGCTACTACTATATTTAATGAATCTGGAATAATTAATTCATTTTTATCAATATAAAAGATAGCAATAAAAATTTCTAAAAGTAAAGTTACTAAAATACTTGTATAAGATAAATCAAATCTTATTAGCGAAAAAATAGCAACTAATAATCCTAAAATTTCCACAATGAGATATCTTATATTAATTTTTTCTTGGCAATGATGACACCTACCTCTTAAAAAAAGATAGGACAAAATTGGGATATTTTCATACCATTTTATTTTATAACCACAAATTGGACAGTGCGATGACTTTTTAATAATTGAAATTTTTTGAGGTAGTCTATAGATTAGAACATTTAAAAAACTACCAATTGCTATAAAGAAAAGCAAATAAAATAATATAACCAAACTATATAATAAAGCTGATTCTTTTATTAATTCTTTCGTTAAACTTATCAAAAATAAATATTTAGTCATATAAATAGCCTTTTTTAATAAGGTGATAATTTGTTATCCTATTTTCGGATATTTGAAACTGAACTTGAATTTGGAATTTTAATTTATTATTTACTTTTTGAATTATTAAATTAAATTCATTGATTGTTTGAAGTGTATTGACAACAACCTTATAATTGGTTGTATAATTAAATTCATACGAACTATTAACTTCTAGCAACGCAATATCTTCCCAAGATAGTTGATTTAAATATTCATATGTTACATTTTCTAATTCTAACTTTAATAATTTTTCTTTAGCATTTGCATTCAGTTTTTGTGATGAAGTATGAATAGTTATCAATAGCGACATAGATAAAAATACTAAAACAATAACAACTAGCAGTGTTATATATAAGGATGCTCCTCTATTATCTAACATTATCTTTTTCATATCATACCTTTTATTCTACACAAATAGTTCTTTCTAGACATTTTTGATTTAATTGATATTCTTCATTGTTAACATAAATTGTTACTTCTATTTTTAAATATCTTGTTATATTATCATTATGAATTATTTCATTTAAATCTATTTTAAAATAGTTATTGGTAACATCTTTTGATATATTAAATTTACCATCATAGTATAAATAAAGAAAATTATTAACTTGAACAACTGGATATATTGTTTCCAATCTTTCATTAAAAGTTTGTGGTTCAATTGTAAATATCTCTAATATTTTTTCTAGTTCTAATACCATATTAGTAGTCTTTTCGATATTTCTTTGTGCTTTTTTAATTGATAAAATCATTTGTCCAGTGCTAATAAAAATGATTGCTAGAACAACAATTGATACTAAAACTTCTACTAATGTATCACCCTTATTATTTTTCATTTTACTCTAACCTGAAATTTAAAATCATTATTAAATAACACTAAGTTATTTTTCACCTTTAAACTTTGAAGAAGTAAATCTTGATTATCAATTATTTTTAAATTTGAAATAGTGATGCATAAATCCTTTTCTACTATCTTTTTAATCAAAGGTGCAAACTTGTCAACTTCAACATTTAAATAATAATTGGCAATTTCTACTTGTGATAAATAAAGAATTTTTTTTAATTCTATAATCACTTTCTGAAAGAAAGTTTGAACTATTTCTTCTAATCTATTTTCTTCGATATTCTCAAATAATCGATTATTAGGTACACTAGATACTAATAATTCATCTAAATTATCAGTACCTAGTTGTACAATAGAATTATTTAGGAGAACATCGTTCTTCCCAATAAGAATTATAGTTTGTAGTTTATCAACATGAATAAACATACTAAAACTATTTTTAATAAAAATTTTTTTCATACATAAATATTGCTTTAGTGTATATGGTACATATTGTACTTTTATTATCCTTAATTGCAATTTAAAAAATAAATTTATAATCTTTTGATATATATTTTTTTTACACATTATATAATAATAATCTAAGATATTTTTATTCACCCTATATTTAGTTTTAGCATATATGTAATTATTCTTAAAATCACTACCATATAGTTTTTTGATTTCTAAAGCCAATGTTTTTTTTGAATCTATGCTATTTAAATTTGGTATCCTAATTTTTTCAATAAAAATATTAGAAATATTTAATCCTATTATGATTTGACTCCTTTTAAAATTAAGTCTTTTTAAATCTTTATAAATCAACTCTTTGATAGACTCATCATCAATATCATCTATTAAAATTTTATAATTTAGTGTTTCTATTACTTTTTTCTTAGATACTGTTTGAATACAACATGCCATTTGAATTCTATAATAATTCTCATCGTTAGTTACTAGACAAAAAATCTTTTTTCCCATAATTCCTTCTTTTAATTCACATTAATAATATTTTTTATTAATGTTTCTTTTTCATTATTATCTAAATATATTTCTATTATGATGCCCGATTGCGTATATTGATTTATTTTAATATTTTTAATTCTTTTAAACTTTTTAATTAAACTATCATTTGCATTATACATACTGCTACTAGTTTGATCATATGAAAAAATTATTTCATTGTCTAACCTTAAAGACCATTTAGTTAAACTTATATCATTTTCAATAATAACTTTTTTAGCATTTTGATTAGCATTTTCAATAATATTTTCAAATTGAGTAATAATATATTTTTTTTCCTCTAATCTTTCATTTTCCGCATACGATAATCGATAACTTTTATAAAAGGAATTGGTAATTACCGCAATCATTGACAAAAGAATGGCAATAATTGCAATGCTTACAACTAATTCAATCAGTGTATATCCTTTATTATTCAAGTATTTTTTCATATGATCACCAAAAAAATTATTAAAATGAATTTTTTAGTTCATTTTTTAAAATATTTTATTAGATGTTAATCCTATACCTTTTTAACACGCAATATAAATATTAAAATGTACAATATTAATCAAAATT
>OJNQ01001554.1_pt1 | contig 16181 bp, 17 predicted proteins | sample 1597621 | NCBI WGS metagenome assembly OJNQ01 (sample SAMEA2452137, study PRJEB22498) | human gut metagenome | reverse complement strand
ACGGTATCGACAGGTGATGTTGTATGGATTGAAAAAGCAAAAGAAACTTTTGATATGGTTCGGTTAGGTGATGCCAGCTTTTTTGATAAAATGCGGAGCAAACTAAACCGTAATTAATGAGCTGAGGTTTTGGAACGGAGTTTTTTATGAAGCGAGTAAGACAGAATAAAATATTAGAATTAATTGATGAGTATGATATCGATACGCAGGAGGAGCTTGGAAAGCGTCTGCATGAATCCGGTTTCCGGGTGACGCAGGCAACCATCAGCCGGGATATCAAAGAACTGCAGTTAAAAAAACAGGCAGATAAAAACGGAAAATCCAAGTACATCTGTGTTACTCCGGGAAGTGCCAGCTTTGGCGAACGCTATGCAAGAGTTTTACAGGATGGTATGGTGAGTATCGACCAGGCAGATAATTTGGTAGTAATCAAGACGGTAAGCGGTATGGCGATGGCAGTTGCCGCCGCAATTGATGCGCTTGAGATAGAAGAAATTGTAGGATCCATTGCGGGGGATGACACGATTATGTGTGCAGTCCGTACGGCGGACTTAGTACCGGCAGTGATTGAAAAAATAAGTAATAAGTAAGGAGGAAGACGAGTAGAAATATCTCGTCGAGTAAAAACATGTCAGGACATTCAAAATTTGCAAACATTAAGCACAAAAAAGAGAAAAATGATGCTAAAAGAGGTAAGATTTTTACGGTAATCGGCCGTGAAATTGCGGTAGCCGTAAAAGAGGGCGGACCAGACCCGAATAATAACAGTAAACTTCGTGATGTTGTTGCAAAAGCAAAGGCAAACAATATGCCAAACGACACGATTGAGCGTGGAATCAAAAAAGCAGCAGGAAACGTAGATGCGGTTAATTATGTAAGCTGCCAGTATGAAGGATATGGACCGAACGGAACAGCAATTATTGTAGAGGCACTCACGGATAACAAAAACCGTACTGCTTCAAATGTAAGAAATGCATTTACCAAAGGAAACGGTAATGTAGGAACGACAGGCTGCGTGTCTTATATGTTTGACCAAAAAGGACAGATTCTTGTTGATAAAGAAGCATATGAGACTGATGCCGATGAATTTATGATGATGGCATTGGATGCCGGTGCAGAGGATTTTGTTGAGGAAGAAGATAGTTACGAAATTCTTACAACACCGGAGGATTTTAGTGTTGTTCGTGAAGCGTTGGAAAAAGAAAACGTTCCGATGGTACAGGCTGAAATTACCATGATTCCGCAAAATTATGTGGAGCTTACTTCAGATGAAGATAAAAAAATGTTCCAGCGTATTATGGACCTTTTGGATGAGGATGATGATGTGCAGAATGTATATCACAATGTCGAAGAGGATGACGAATAAGATAATTTTCAAAAAACCAAAATGAGCTAATAATTTTAAGTCTTCTACACATAATAAAAAAGCAATCTTTTATTATGTGTAGGAGGCTTTTTTTGTGAAATGGATAATAAGAATCGGGGTGATTATGTTCGCTGTGTTTTGTGGAATTAAAGCTGTACCGGAGGAAAAGGTAAGTTCCGGTGATATTACATCAACGTCAATACGCTATGTGGCGCTTGGAGACAGCATCGCATATGGGTATGGACTTAGCGATAGAAAAGAGCAGTCGTATGTAGAATTGATTCGCAAAAATCTGGAGACAAAGTATGATTCGGTTTTTGTTACGAATTTTGGAGAAAATGGGATGCAAAGCGGGGAACTTCTTGATATACTTACAAATCCGGAAAGAAAGGAATATAAAAAGTACCGGGCAACGATTAAACATGCCGATTTTGTTACGATATCCATTGGCTCGAATGATTTACTCCATTTGATTCAATTGGATTTAAACATGGAAGAAATGATAAAACGGGATGCACATAAATTTGATGAAGCATGCGTGCAGTTTGCAAAAACTTTTCCAAAAATCATCCGAGAAATTCGAGCGGTTAATCCGGATGTAAAAATATATGCGGACAATATTTATAATCCTGCTAAGGGGATTGATGCGTTTTCACAGGTGTATTCGGCTGCGGATGCTTATATTAACCGGATGAACCGCGGATTTTATCCATCGGATGAGTATGTGCTTGTCGATATTAAAAAATGTTTTGACGGCGAGAAGGAATCCATGGTCAACCTTTCTTTCAAGGGAAGGGAAATTGACCCGCATCCCAGTGAAAAAGGACATAAAAAAATCGCTCAGATGGTTATAAAAGCCATGGAAAGATAGGGGGAATTCTGTTATACTGGTAAAAGATAAAAAAAGAAGGGATGGATACGGTGAAGATAGAAGGAGTCATATTTGATTTGGATGGCACATTGTTAGATTCGACGTGGGTCTGGTCGCAGATTGATACTGATTTTTTGAAAAAACGAGGATTTGAAGTACCAGAAGATTATTCCACGGCAATTATGGCGATGGGGTTTGAAGAGGTGGCGAAATATACCATCAAACGTTTTTTGCTGCAGGAGACTAAGGAAGATGTGATGGCGGAATGGGATGCGATGGCAAAAGATGCGTATGCCCACGATGTAAAACTGAAAAATGGGGCAAAAGAACTTCTTTTGTGGTTAAAACAGCAGGATATTAAGATGGCGGTCGCAACCTCAAACAGTGCTTCTTTGTTTGAGCCGTGCCTAAAAAATTTAGGAATCTACGACTTTTTTCATTCATTTACGGAAACGGGGGATGTAAAAAGAGGAAAAGAGTTCCCGGATGTCTATTTGAAGGCGGCAGAGAAGATGGGAGTAAATCCGGGCAACTGTTTTGTGTTTGAGGATATTCTGCCGGCGGTTTTAGGAGCAAAAAAAGGTGGTTTTCAGACGGTTTTAGTAAGAGAACCAAAGTGGAATTATGCAAAGGAAGACTTTGATTTGATTTGCGACTATGCAGTGGACGAAATTGACGAGGCGATATCCTTGCTAAATCAGTGGAAATGCGATATGATATAGATAGTTTTTGTATTTTGAAATGGAGGATAAAGGGAATGCCAATTACAGATTTATTGGAGGCAAATGCCAAAAAATATCCGAACGAAGTGAGTCTTGTAGAGATTAATCCGGATATTCAGGAGAAAAGAAGAGTAACATGGAGGGATTATGAATTAATCGAGTCAAGTCCGATGTGTCATTACCGCAGGGAAATTACATGGCATGTATTTGACGAAAAAGCCAATCGATTTGCACAGCTTTTAATCAGCAGAGGGATTGGAAAAGGGGACAAAGTGGCGATTTTATTGATGAACTGCTTGGAATGGCTTCCGATTTATTTTGGTATATTAAAGACCGGAGCACTGGCGGTGCCGCTTAATTTCCGCTATGCACCGGATGAAATTGAATATTGTTTGAATCTGGCGGAGGTAGATGTTTTAGTGTTTGGTCCGGAATTTATCGGCCGTGTGGAAGAAATTGCCGATAAAATCAGTCAGAACCGTCTTTTGTTTTATGTGGGAGGCGACTGCCCGTCCTTTGCGGAAGATTATGATAAACTGACGGCAAACTGTGCAAGTTTAGCACCGGGAATCCCAATTTCTGACGAAGATGATGCGGCAATTTATTTTTCTTCCGGAACAACCGGATTTCCGAAAGCAATTTTACATAATCATGAAAGTTTGATGCATGCCTGTAAAGTCGAGCAGAAGCATCACGGACAGACACATGACGATGTGTTCTTATGTATTCCTCCGCTGTATCATACCGGAGCGAAGATGCACTGGTTTGGCAGTCTTTTGACAGGAAGCAAGGCAGTGCTTTTGAAGGGGGTAAGCCCGAAAACAATTTTGGAGACGGTCTCCAATGAGAAATGTACAATTGTCTGGCTTTTGGTTCCTTGGGCACAGGATATTCTCGTGGAACTTGACAGTGGAAGATTAAAACCCGATGATTATGAATTATCCCAGTGGCGTCTGATGCATATTGGTGCACAGCCGGTTCCACAGAGCTTAATCCGCCGCTGGAAAGAGTATTTTCCAAATCATCAGTATGATACGAACTATGGTTTAAGTGAGTCGATTGGACCGGGCTGCGTTCATCTTGGCGTGGAAAATATCCATAAAGTCGGCGCTATCGGTGTTCCGGGATATGGCTGGGAGGCAAAAATTATTGACACTGACGGAAATGAAGTAAAACAAGGTGAAGTCGGTGAGCTGGCGGTTAAAGGTCCCGGCGTGATGAAATGTTATTATAACGATGAAGAGGCAACAAAAGAAGTTCTTCACGGCGACTGGCTTTACACCGGTGATATGGCGGAGATGGATGAAGATGGTTTTATCTATCTAGTTGACCGCAAAAAAGATGTTATCATCAGTGGTGGTGAAAACTTGTATCCGGTTCAGATTGAAAACTATCTGAGCAAACATGAGGCAGTAAAGGATGTGGCTGTTATCGGACTAAAAGATGACCGTTTGGGAGAGATTGCAGCAGCGATTATCGAACTGGTTCCGGGGGCTGTCTGCACGGAAGATGAGATGAATGAGTTCTGCAAAGGACTTCCACGTTATAAGAGACCTCGTAAGATTTTCTTTGCAGATGTACCGAGAAACCCAACCGGTAAAATTGAGAAACCAAAACTGCGCAAGATGTATCAGAGTGAAAACTTGGTAGATGCACAGAACCGAGGTTAGATTTATTGAAGCAAGTTATCATTGATTTCTACTGCAAACTCCATTATAATAGGATGTTGGCAGGAAAATACAGTTAGAAGTGAAAAGAACTTCAGAACGGAGGAAATATGAGTAAGAAACCAACGGTATTAATGATTTTAGATGGATATGGATTAAGTGATAAGACAGAAGGAAATGCTGTAAAACAGGCAAAAACGCCGGTTATGGATAAGTTGATTGCAAAGTATCCTTTTGTTCAGGGTGAAGCAAGCGGTATGGCAGTTGGTCTGCCGGACGGACAGATGGGAAATTCTGAAGTCGGACACACCAACATGGGTGCCGGAAGAATTGTATACCAGATGCTTGTTAAAATTTCAAAGTCAATTCAGGATGGCGATTTCTTTGAGAATAAAGCACTTGTTGCCGCTATGGAAAACTGCAAAAAAAATGACAGTGCACTTCATTTGATGGGACTGTTGTCACCGGGCGGTGTGCACAGCCATATGGAGCATTTATACGGCCTTTTGGAAATGGCAAAGAAAAACGGACTGGAAAAGGTATATGTTCATGCTTACCTTGACGGACGTGACGTTCCACCATCATCCGCAGCCGAGTATATGGAAGAATTAGTTGCTAAGATTAAAGAAATCGGTGTTGGTTCTGTTGCTACGATTTCCGGACGTTTTTATGCGATGGATCGTGATAATGCATGGGACCGTGAGGAAAAAGCATATTCTGCTTTGGTATATGGTGAAGGTGTACAGGCAGATGACCCGGTACAGGCAATCAAAGATTCGTATGCGAATGATGTAACGGACGAGTTTATGCTTCCTACTGTTGTTGATAAAAATGGTATGATTCATGAAAATGACAGTGTAATCTTCTTTAACTTCCGTCCGGACCGTGCAAGACAGTTGACAAGAGCTTTTGTAGATCCGGAATTTACCGGATTTGAGAGAAGAAACGGATATTTCCCACTCACGTTTGTCTGCATGGCACAGTATGATGCCGAGATGCCAAATGTATTAGTTGCCTTCCCACCGGAAGAATTAAAAATGACATTTGGTGAATATCTGGCAAAACATGGTAAAAAACAGCTTCGTCTGGCCGAGACACAGAAGTATGCACATGTTACATTTTTCTTTAATGGCGGCGAAGAGAAGCAGTTTGAAGGAGAAGACCGTATTCTTGTAAACTCTCCAAAAGTAGCTACGTTTGATATGCAGCCGGAGATGAGTGCCTATGAAGTTTGCGACAATCTGGTAGAATCGATTCGTTCGGATAAATACGATGTCATTATCGTAAACTTCGCAAATCCGGATATGGTAGGTCATACCGGTATCATGGAAGCAGCGATAAAAGCAATTGAGGTAGTTGATGAATGTGTTGGCAAAACAGTGGATGCCATTTTGGATGTGGATGGACAGATGTTTATTTGTGCTGACCACGGAAATGCAGAGAAACTGCTGGATGAAGATGGCGAACCATTCACTGCTCATACAACAAACCCGGTTCCGTTCGTTCTTGTAAATTACGATGAAGATTATACACTTCGTGAAGGCGGATGCTTGGCAGACATCGTTCCAACTATGATTGAGATGATGGGTATGGAACAGCCGGCTGAGATGACCGGAAAATCATTGTTGATTAAAAAATAATCATGATTTAACAAAATAAAAAAGGAGTTTCTCCTCTTGGTTTGTATGAAGAGGAGAAACTCCTTTTTTAACGGAATAATACACAATTGCCGCTTTCCCGATAATAACGGATTCTTTTTTCAAGAGGCTCGCGCCCACATCCCATTTTTTCGCCAAGGCAGTCCAGGCAGAGAAAACGGGATGCTGTGCGGTCCACTAATTTTAAGTAAATTGCCTTTTCATCGGAGGTAAGTTTTTTTGCACATTTTTTACATAAGTTTCGACATGAATCCATACTCACACCAATTTTGCACGAACGACCATACAGTCGCAGGATGGCACCGTTACGGCAAACCTTTCTTTAAAAGTACCAAGTTTTTTGTGCTCGTGGCAGTCGTACATAGACAGTGCTATGCCGGAAGCGTAAGGAAGCCCCAAATCCCAGAATTGAATTGTTAATTCACGATTTGTGTCGCTGAGATTGAAAAGCCCGATTGCCAAATCGCCATTCGACAAAACTTTTACCAGTACAAAGGCTTCATCCTCATGGAACCATTGAGGTTCGACACGGACACGGTAAGCTCCACGAGATTCGGCATCCTGATTAATAGCAATTAAATCACGGTTTAACAGAATGTTTTTTGTCTCCTGTGTGGCTTTTCTGATATCACATCCAATCATCAAAGGGGAACCCATCATAGCCCAGAGAGCAAAGTGGGTTTTGTACTGCGTATCGGTACAGCCACCGATAGAACCGATAAAATCATCGTTACTGCCACCGTGCATACCAACCACCAGCATGTCCATGTCATTGTGGCAGAAGGAACCGGTGAACGCTTCTTTTTCAATTTGGGACAGGGCGATTTTTTGAATCGATTCCCAGTTATCCTGGATATCCGGTGTGGAGCGGTACATATGGGCACCGGATTCGCGAATCCAGTTATGTACGTTATCCTCACCCCAGTTGCAGGCAGAAAACAAAATTGGGCGTCCACAATTTCGAAGAGCCAAATTCATCCGTTTATAAAGAAGCTCTCCGGACATATGTCTTGGCTTAAAGCAGAAATCGTATTTGAGATAATCGACACCAAAATCCGCAAATTGCTTTGCATCCTCAAATTCATGTTCAAAGCTTCCCGGATATCCGGCACAGGTGTGGGTGCCGGCACAGGAATACATACCAAACTTCAGTCCCTTGTCATGGATGTAGTCGGCAACCGCCTTCATGCCATGTGGGAATTTTTTAGGGTCGGCAACTAGATGACCGTTTTCGTTCCGTTCTTTCAGACTCCAGCAGTCATCGATAACAAGATATTCGTAGCCGGCATCTTTATAGCCGTCTTTTACCATGCAGTCTGCAATTTCAAAAATAAGGGATTCGTTAATATCCCATGTAAATGTATTCCAAGAATTCCATCCGAGCGGAGGTAAAAATCCCAGTGCCCTTGTGTTTTCGCTCATATTTTCGTTCATAGATAAACGCTCCTTGATTTTTTTTTAATTCTATTATAGGATATTACTCAGGGCAAAACAATGGATTATTATGTAAAGGATGTGTATTATTATGAGTAAACCACGTGCGATTCGTAACCGTAAGAGTGAAATGATAAGCTGCTGGGTGTGTGCTGCCTTTATTGCTATTTTGTTTATTGGAAAAAATCTGCTGATTGGTTCCGGTTCCATGGGCGTATTTAACACTGCACTTATTATTTTATTTGTCGTATGGATTTTAATTTCTTTGTTTTATACTATCCAGTATTTTAAATGGAAGAAAGCAAATAATATGTAACAGATTCATAGGAAGTTCACAAAATAGGTGTATCCTTTAGTATGTTTTATTTCATATGGGACAGGTGAAAGGATGTGATGATATGAATTGGTTTCGACGGATGATGTATGGCAGATATGGAAATGATCAGTTTGGAAACTTCTTGTTTGTCGTGTATTTACTATTATTTGTGTTACAGCGGATTTTCATAAGAACGGTGGCGGCGCCGGTATTTGCGCTTGTTAGTATGCTTGTGATTGTACTTTATTTCTTCCGCTGCTTTTCGAGAAATATTGTGAACCGCCAGAGAGAAAATCAGAAATTTTTGAAATTTTGGAACCCGGTAAAAAACTACTTTAAGTTTTGCAGACTTCGTATGAAAGAGCGGAGTGGAACGAAAAAGTTATATCGATGCCCGAAGTGCCATCAGACCATTCGTGTGCCAAAGGGGCGTGGAAAAATCGCGATTTCGTGTCCGAAATGCCGGTTTGAATTTATTAAGAAAACGTGATGAGTTAGAGACGTTCCATGTGTCTGAGTTATTACCGTTTATAGGAGAAACTGGATGTTTGGTTATGTAACGGCAAATAAACCGGAATTAAAGATAAGAGAATTTGCCAGATACAAAGGATATTACTGCGGACTGTGTCATACACTTTTGGAAAACCATGGCAGGCGCGGACAGATGACACTTACCTATGATATGACATTTCTTGTGATTTTATTAAGTTCTTTATATGAACCGAAAGAAGAAGAAATGAGAAAGCGCTGTCTGATTCATCCGGCAAAGAAGCAGTATATGATACAGAATGAAGTATCGGTTTATGCGTCGGATATGAATATTCTTTTGACGTATGACCACTTAAAAGATGATTGGGATGACGAGAGAAAAATAAGTGGTTTTTTTGGCATGAAGGTATTTGCTGCAAAAAAGAAAAAGATTGAAAAAAAGCATAAAAGACAAGCTGAGGCAATTGAAAAAGCATTAAAAGAACTCGCAGAATTGGAGAAAGAAAACTGTCAGGATATTGATGCGGCAGCGAGACCGTTTGGCAGTCTGATGGCAGAATTGTTTGTTTGGAAAGAGGATGCTTTTCAGGAGATTTTACGTGCTTTTGGTTTTTACCTTGGCAAATTTATTTATATGATGGATGCCTTTATGGATTTGGCAGACGACGAAAAAAAAGGATGCTATAATCCGTTTATGAATCGAATCGGAGAAGAAGACTTAGAAGAAACAATAAGAGAAATGCTAGATGGAACACTTCGGATGGCAATTGCCGAGTTTGAAAAGTTACCACTGGAACAGGATTTACCGATTTTAAGAAATATTTTATACGAAGGTGTCTGGGTGACGGATGAAAAGAAACGGAGGAAATGATGACAAGAGACCCATATTCAGTATTAGGAGTGACAAGAGGAGCAACGGATCGCGAGATTAAAAAGGCATACCGCACATTAAGCCGGAAATATCATCCGGATTCCTATTCGGATGAATCGCAGAAAAACTGGGCGGAAGAAAAATTCCGCGAAGTACAGGAAGCTTATAACCAGATTGTCAATGAGCGCTCCGGTAAGACAAATCAAAGTTACGGCGGTTACGGTGATGGCGGAGAATATACCGAAGAAGACCAGTATCTGATGGCTGCGATGAATTACATCCGGGCACGTCGTTTTAATGAGGCGATTAACGTGTTAAACAGTATGGAAAACAGAAGTGCCAGATGGTATTATTTCAGTTCGTATGCAAACCTTGGCTTGGGAAATAATGTGGTTGCGATGGATTATGCCAAAAAGGCAGTCGAGTTAGACCCTTCTAATCCTGAATACCAGCAGTATTATCAGCAGCTGCAGCGCGGAGGCGGTGCAAGTCCGTTTGGTGGAAGTCCATTTGGCGGTGGTTATGGCGGCTATGGCGGTTACGGTGGCTATGGAAGCTACGGTGGCGGCAGTGCATGCGGAACCGGCAATCCCTGTTGTGATTTGTGGATTGCAGATTCTTGTTGTGAATGTATGGGAGGAGATTTGTGCTCATGCATGTAAATAAGACGAAGAAAATAGCAATATTAGGCGTATTCGCAGCACTGAGCACGGTTTTTACGGTGCTTGGTACTGTTATTTCTGTCAATACTGTGTTTTTTACGGCATTGGCGGCATATCTGTTAGGAATTATTGTAGTTCGCTTTGGAATCAAAGAGGGAATCCTTTTTTATTTTGTTTGTGCAGCACTGGACTTTTTTGTGAATCCGAATAAGATGCATGTGATTTTATATCTTGCACTTGCTGCTTACATACTTTTATCAGAAGGAATTTTTTTACTGATGCAAAAAAAGAATCTGAAAGAATGGGCTCACTGTGTAATAAGGCTTGTGATATTCCTTTTGATATATGTTCCGATGATATTCTTTTTTCCAAAACTTTTATTTGGAGATGCGATGCAGAAAATGGCAGCTTTTTACCCACTGTTAATTCCTGCCGGTGTGATCGGATGGCTTGTTTATGATGTTGCGTACCGGGTGTTTAAACGTATTTTTTATGAGCGGTTTCATACAATAATTTAATGAATAAGACAAAAAGTAGTCCGAAAAATGTCAACACGTAGTATTGATGACTACGATTGACAAGTGGCGTAGTAAGGCTTTATACTATACAATGTTTGAATTTAGGATAAAGGGGAAATGTTATGTCAGTCAGAATTATAGGAACCGGCAGCTACCTTCCAAAAAAAGTAGCGGATAATAACTTTTTGTCAACTATTGTGGATACAGATGATGAGTGGATTCGACAGCGAACCGGTATAAAAGAAAGACATCTCTCAAATGGAAAAGAAGGAACGACTTATATGGCTGCTCATGCGGCAGAGGCTGCACTGGAAAATGCAGGGATAGGAGCCGATGAGTTAGATATGATTATTGTAGCCACGGTATCGGCGGATACGTATGTGCCAAGTACATCCTGTTCGGTACAGGGAGCAATTGGCGCGATACGGGCAACTTGCTTTGATATTAATGCTGCGTGTTCCGGATTTTTATTTGCCTTAAATACGGCGTATGCTTATATTGAAATGGGAATGGCAAAAACAGTCCTTGTGGCTGGTGCTGAGACTCTATCTCGAGAGGTGGACTGGTCAGATCGAGGTTCCTGCATTTTGTTTGGGGATGGCTCAGGGGCTGCGATTGTTCAAAAAGATGATTCTAATGTAGGAGGACTGATTGCCAGTGTGACCGGATCAGATGGTACACAGGGTGATGTACTTACGTGTAAAGGTCGTGGAATTCAAAATCCATTTCATAATTCTAAACGAAAAAAAGACTATATCCGCATGGATGGTCAGGCAGTGTTCCGGTTTGCCGTTACCATGGTGCCACGTTGTGTGAAGCAGATTTTGAAAAAAACAGAAACGGATGTAGATGACATTAAATTCTTTGTACTGCATCAGGCAAATGTCAGAATTTTGGAACTGATTGCGAAACGATTAAAGGTGGACATTGATAAGTTTCCGATGAATCTTGACCGTTATGGAAATACATCGTCTGCAAGTATTCCGATATTACTTGATGAGTTAAACCGCAATCATTTATTAGAGCGAGGAGATAAAATTATTTTGTCAGGCTTTGGTGGTGGATTAACTTGGGGCGCAATGCTCATTGAATGGTAATATATATAACCCTCTTTGCATAAACTATAATGCAAAGGGGGATTTTTATTTTGAGAAGGACAGGCAGAGTAATTGTTGTATTTTTTCTTGTGTTTTTTTGTATGGCCGGATTGTGGCTGTTTCAGTCCTTTCGGGAGAGTCGTGTCGTAAAGACAAAAAAAGAGTATCGCAATGTGTACATAACCGATGTAAAACAACAGAAAGTTGAGGGGATCTGGCGCGGGCAGAAAAAAACGTGGCAGCTTCGTTCTGCTGTTTCCAAAGAAAAAATAAGCGGGGTAGCAGACTTGATTGAAGAGCAGGGAAAAGTTGTAAAAGTTCGGAAAAAACCGGATATGATTCAAGGAAAAATTCTGCGTATTATGGATAAAAAACTGCAGATTGAAAATTATGGTTTTGTTTCGCTGGATGCAGAATTGTGTGTTTATCATCTGAAAAGTGATGGCATAGTGACACCGGGTGAAGTAAGCGAATTATCGGTAGGGGAGTCGGAGGCAAAATATGTCGCGGCCTCCGGAAAAATCTGCGCGGTACTGCTTTATGAGAGGGCGGAAAAGACAGCAAAAATTCGTGTAATTTTGCAAAATGAAAAGAATCATTCCTATGATTTTCCAAATGTCTGTTTTTCAGCGACAACCGGGTATACCGTGGTTGCAGGAAAGAAGAAGACACATTTTGATGCATCAGAAAAGCAAAAGCTGACGGCACAAAACGTGAAGGAACATATCGTGGTGATACCGGATTCGGGTGGTAAAATCCGGGTAGAGAGTGTAAATAAGCAGTATGGACATCCGGAGTACCGGGGCATTTTTGAAATTGATTTAGTGGACAAGGCATTACATATAATCAATGAGCTGCCATTAGAGGAATATTTATATAGTGTTGTGCCAAGTGAAATGCCGACTGAATATCAAAAGGAGGCATTGAAAGCGCAGGCAGTATGCGCCAGAAGTTATGCCATCAAGCAGATGGCGGGAAAAAGGCTGGCAGCTTTAGGTGCGCACGTCGACGACAGTGTGTCATTCCAGGTGTATAACAATCTGCGCGAGGATGCTGCGTCCATCGCAGCAGTTAATGAAACAAAAGGTCAGGTTGTTTTTGCAGAAAACCAAGTGGCAGAAACTTATTTTTATTCTGTTTCTGCAGGAGTTTCTGCCGGGATTAAGGAGGTATGGTTTGCGAAAAAAGACAGAAGTTATCTTATGCCGTGCGTATTGTTAGGAGATAGTAGAAAAACACTGGATTTGCAGAAAGAAGCGGATTTTTCTGAATTTTTGCAAGGTGAAATAAAAAGTTATGATACCAATTCGCCATGGTATCGCTGGCGGACAACCGTGTCTGAAAAACAATTGCAGCAATTTATTTCCGAAAAGATAAAAAGCCGGTATGAAAAAAATCCGACACAGATTCAGACAAAACAAAAGGATGGAACATTTTTCAGTACCGGACAGACAGAGTTAGGAGAAATCAAAAAAGTAGAAATTCTAAAAAGAGGAAAAAGCGGTGTGGCAGTGATGGCGCAAATTACGGGGAGCAAAAATACACTGCGGATTTACACAGAATATAATTTAAGAAATTTGTTTGGTGGTGAGAAATTAATCTATCTTAGAAAAGATAAAAAAGAAGTGTCGGGACTTAGTTGTCTGCCGAGCGGATATTTTACAATAGAAAAAAAGGGAGATTCTTATATTTTCACCGGAGGCGGTTATGGTCACGGTGTTGGGATGAGCCAAAACGGTGCCAATCAAATGGCAGCTCAGGGAAAAAAGTGCGAGGAAATTCTCAAATTTTACTTTTTAGGTAGTATTTTACAATATCAGAAATCCGTCTGAGGTCATTGATGGGGTGAATGCTGTGGTAGGTTTGCAGATATTTGTTTAAAAGCGCACCAAGAAAAAGAAAAGTGATGCAGAAATAAAGCCATAACATCAAAAAGACAATGGATGTCAAACTGCCGTAAATCGATGAAATCGTGCCCCAGGTATCCACATAAAAAGAATACAGATACGAGAACGAAATCCAGAGAAAGGAAGACAGGATGGCACCCGGAAGTTCTTCCCTAAACAGCGCATGGCGGCCCGGTATAAAATAGTACAAAAAGGCGAAATAAATCGTAAACAGTAACAGAGAAAATGCCGAGCGCAGCAAAAACAAAAGTAATGTCATGTGCTGCATAAATGGCAGAAAGCGATTAATCAACTGGATAATCTGGTTGCCAAAAACAAGAAGAATTAAGCTAATAATAATCATAATTGTAAATAAAACGGTATCTAAGATGGAATGAAAACGCCTTGAAAAAAAAGAACGGTGTTTATCCAATCCATCACTATATATTGCTTCCAATTCATAGGCAATACTAGCAAACCCTTTTGAACCGGCCCATAATGCGGAAATAACGGTAGCGGAAAGAATGGTTGTGGATGCCTCAAACGATTCATTCAGCCACGTTGAGATAAGGGAACTTAAACTGGCAGGAATGACCTTCTGTACGGAGGCAAGAAGGACCGCTTCACTGATGGGAGTATGCTTTAACAAGGTAATAAAAAACATTAAAAAAGGAAAAAAGGACACCATGATAAAAAAAGCAACCTGCGCCGCATGAATGGAAATGCGATTGCTTTTAATATTTTTTATGGACCAGATATAAAGGTTATTTGTTTCCATCGAATGACTCCTTTTTTCTTTACTGTGCTAAGTATATGCAATTCTCGGGGAAAAATCAACATAAAACGCATGCAATTTGCACAAAAACATATTCCCAGATTGGTAACACAACATTCAAACAGTACTGGAGTGTACGTACAAGCAAGCGTACAAGCGGAACCATTTCGGTGACAGAACACTTTAAAAAATGGGAAAGCCTTGGCATGCCGATGGGTAAACTCTGTGAAGTAGCTTTGAATGTAGAAGGTTACCAGAGCAGCGGTTATGCGGATGTTTACAAAAATAATCTGACAATTGGGGGAAGCACATCCGGTGGAAGCAGCTCAGGAGGAAATACTTCCGGTGGAAACAGTACATGGAATGGTTTGACCGTGCAGTGCGAAGATATGAAACTTGGCGGTCCCTATGCAGGTAAAATCAGCTCTCCATTTAATGGTGTTGCCTTGTATGGAAACAATGATTCCTGTTCATATACGCAGAATTTTGGATACGGAACACATGACTTTACATTGCGTGGCTGTTCAAACAACTCAAAGATGGCACGGGTAGACTTATATGTAGGCGGTCAGAAAAAAGGAACGTTCTACTATGGCGGAAGTTATCCAGCAGAATATACGATTAAAAATGTAACACACGGACTTGGCAATCAGGAGGTAAAACTCGTTGTGACAAGTGACGATGGTACATGGGATGGTTATATTGACTATTTGACAATCAAATAAGATGTAGTTTTTAATGAAATAATTCGACTGAAAAGTTTTTTATTGAAAAAACATCTGGTTGACTTTTTGAAGGAGTAGTTTGTGCCAAGCAATCAATGCTAGTTTTTAGAATTCCAGTAATTTAGAAAAAACTTTGTGGCTCGTGGGTTTTGAGTACGTCGGTATGAGGCACTGGTAGTTTCAGTGCCCATACCGCTACGCACTCAATTAGTGAGAACGCCCATGAACCGTAAGGCTTTTTTGCCAAATTACGGGAAACAAAAAAAGTCCCCTCGCCCCCCTGCATTGACAATAACTTTCCATCTATGGTAAAATTACTATACTTGTGCATGACAGACAGTTTGGGAGGTGGATGGTTGTCATGAATAAAAATTACGACCCGTACAAGAAGACAATCTTGTTCTTCTTTTCCTTAATAAGTGTGGCATTGATGGCGACAGTATTTGCGTATTTCTGGTACCGCGTGTACTGGGATACGATGTACTTTTTCCATTTCTACCGCAAAGGTAACTGGGCTTTGATTGGGCTTTACGCAATTTTAGTGTACTTTTTTTCGACGATGTATGGGGCACTCAGAATTGGACAGCTGCGGCGGATGGAAGTGGTGCTGTCGCAGTTTTTAGCTACTTTTTTGGCAAATATTGTGATGTATTTCGTGGTTTGTCTGTTGGCATTTGGGCTTGTCAATCCGGGATACATGATTTTGATGCAGTTAATTGACTGCGTAATTGCGGTTGTAACGGGTATTGTACCACTCGCCCAAATCGGTCTTGTAACGGGAGTCGAACAGCGATGCCGTCACCATGTAATAGAATCCGTCGGTGATATATTTCTCGAAGGTTATGTCTATACCGTAATTCATACCCTTGCCCTTGTTCACTAATTTGTCGGACAGGAACAGGTCATCGCCGCCCTGAAGATTAATGAAGCAATAGGTGCTGCCGGGAATAATGGGCGCATCGTACAGATACTGGAAATACGGTTCGATTTTCAGATGGTGGTTTTCACCGATATTGAGTTCGTAGGCAAGCGACACATGATGCGCACGGGTAAAGTCGAGGTCTTTGTTGATATGTTTCCCGTCTCTCTTGGTGAAATAGTAGTTGAGCATTTCCAGTCGGCTG
>OJNQ01001547.1_pt1 | contig 16214 bp, 18 predicted proteins | sample 1597621 | NCBI WGS metagenome assembly OJNQ01 (sample SAMEA2452137, study PRJEB22498) | human gut metagenome | reverse complement strand
CTACACCCCAAGGTCCTCCATCTTTAAATGACTCAGGAGATTGTCCTAAAAGGGCAAACACAAGTGATATCTGATTATTCCAAAATCCAAATACCATCTCCAGTAAATCCAGAATCTGTTGTCCTAGTTTAGATATATCCAAATATCATCACCTCTTTTCTTCCATGATTTAAGACTAAAATCCAAGGATTCCAAGAACTGATGATATACCTGCCATCATTACTCCAGCCACTATTCCCTTTAATGCTGAATTCATTGTGGATGAATCCTGTTGCTGATAAGCCTGGGCAAACTCCATTACATTTTTAGCAAGAATAATTACACCAATCGCTCCAATAATTGCAATAACCAGCGTTTTCAGATTATCAAGAGGTTTTGTAACAGAACTTGTATCTGCTGCCATTACTCTTGTACATAACATTTCCATCATTACTACCGAACCTGATAAAACAGGAAATAATTCTTTTTTTATTCTTTTACCAATACCTTTCATATCTTTTTGTCTCCTCACTTCTTCCAATAAATTTCTCGTCATAGTTTCTCCTATCTTCTTAACTTCTATATTTTTGTCTTTCCTTCCTCATTTTTTCCACAGAAACATCTGGGTAAAAATAATTTAATATCACATTAACAGGAACACCTTCCCTCATTTCCTTCTTCACTTCATCGCACTGTTCTTTTGAGAACTTCCAAAAAATTATTCGATTTGTAACTGTATCCTCCTTTAATTTTTTCCACCTTTTAATTTCGTTTGTGTCATTAGCACTTTCCATATCTTCCTGATATTCAAGCTCTCCTGATATTTCCATATCTACTTTTGAGTTTTCTTTTTGAGGTTCAATCTTTTTTAACCTTTTTATCACTGTTTCATTTTTTAGAAGCATAAATTCCGCCATTGTAAGCTTGTCTATGTACACGTTTTTTCCTTTCTCTTTTAATCTTTCGTAGTACTCCAATGACTTTCTATTTAATATTTCAAAGGGAGGTCCGATAATAATCGAATCCTCCCTTGGTATATGTTCATATGATTTTCCTTTTCCATCTGCCGTCTGATTGAATGCCTGATGATTAAATGGATTAAACTTATTATCTACAATGGGATCAAAACCTCTTATGAATATTAGGCATTTTTTATTATCAAATTTTCTCGCTTCGTCAGGTGTCATAAGTTCTCTACCAAGTACATCATAATTTCTTGAGCTGCTTCCCTGTCGTCCTCTTGTTTCTCCACTAGATTTTTTTTCAATTGTCCCTTTTCCCAATAATTCTGATATATATTTATGGGTACTTTGTTCATTTCCACCTAAATAAATAAGTGTGTCACAGTTACCGGGTATTGTTTCCCATGTATCCTTGAACAATGCTTTTATCTGTGCCAAATTCTGAATAATTATTACCGAACTTATTTCCCTGCTTCGCATTGTTGATAAAAGTGAACAAAAATCATCCGGAAGTGCAACATTTGAAAATTCATCAAGCATAAACGTAACATGTATCGGCAATCTGCCACCAAAATTAAAATCAGCCTGATAATAAAGTTCCTGAAATATCTGTGTGTATAGCATCCCAATTATAAAGTTATAAGACTTATCAGAATCAGGTATTACACAAAACAATGCAGTTTTTGTTTCACAATCTCCATTTGCACCTATTCCTATGTCCGCAAGATTCAATTCGTCTTTAGACAAAATTCTAAGTATTTTTTTATTCTCCAAAAAAGCCAGTCTTGAATTTGCACTTATTATAATTGAACGTACCGTATCTCCTGCTCCTCTCATACATTTTTTATACTGTTTTACTGCTGTATGATTTGCTCCCAACGGACTTGTTTCTTCCAATGCACTCATTATGATATCAAGTTGTGATGGTTTTCCTTTTTCTTTTACTTCAGCCTTTCCCATCAACTTAAGTACTGTTTCAAAATTTCTCCTTTTAGGTGGAACTTCTAACCACACATAATAAAACAACGCCTGAAGTAACATCCCCTCCGCATGTTCCCAAAATGGGTCTGTAGGGGCTGATTCCTTTGGCGTTGTATTACTAATTAAATTTGTGACCAGCTTTATCACATCATTTTCTGTTCTTATATAATTGAATGGATTGTAGCAATCCGACTTAGCCATATCTATCAAGTTAAGTACTTTTACGTTATATCCGTTTTTCTTCAACATCCCACCGGTTGCTCTAAGCAACTCACCCTTTGGATCTGTTGCAATAAACGAACCCTTTGGTAACATTTGCATTATGTTTGGCTTTACAATATAAAATGTTTTACCTGCACCTGAACCACCGATTACAAGCATATTGTTGTTTAGCTTTGTAACTTTAGTATCTGTACTCATCCTTACGTGTTTGCTAAGTATTCGATTTTTCTCATCAGACTTATCACTGATAGCCTTATTTACCTGATCTATGTTTGCGAAACTTGCAGTACCATACTCCTTACCATGCATTAAATTTCTTCTGCTTGTAATATACAAAAGTACTGCCATTGCATAAATAAGTGTTCCGACTATCATAGCCTTTAAACTATGTTCAGTCCAATAATTTTTAAATGGATGATCTAATGCATCATTTACCTTGTTAAGTAAAGTTATTACATCCACTCCTTCTTTCCATACACCACTTATAATGTATGAAATAAATAAGACAAAAAGTTCTCCTGCAATAAGAAAAGGAACTAACATCTTGTTATTTCTTTTTTGCAATAGGCTTGCTTTCCCTTTCCTGATGTTTCTTCACCTTTTCCTTTTTCTGTCTTTCCTTGTTTCTTTGCTTATTGGCTCTCTTTCTTATCTCTTCTCCAACTCTGTCATAATAGTTGTCCCTTAATTCCTCACCACGCATTTTTCCTGCCGGTTTCTTATTTTTATCAAGAAGTTCATATTCCTGATTTTTGTTTAAAAATGTAAGAAATGTCTTTCCTCCATTTATTGTTATTATGTCTTCCTTTTTTATAGTAAGATATTTAACATTTTCTCCAAACGTTCCCGGTACTCTTGTTATGAATAAATCTCTATTTTCACTTTCAACAAGATTCTTTGAAATTGTAATATCTGTTTTTTCAAGGTCATTAATATTCTCGTTATACTTAATATTCTTTTCTGCATTTACAATTTCTTTTTTTCTTTCTGCAGTAACAGATACTGGTGCTTCCGGTAATAATTTTTTCTTCTTAAGATAGTCCATTGTATTCTCGCAGTTTCCATCTCCATTTCTTACATATTCTGCAATATCTTCAAGCTTGCCATTACCTAGTTTTTCTATCAATGCATTTATCCTTGGAGTTGCCTCCACCGGAAAGATAAATTCTTTCATGCCATCACCTTTGTTTATATCCGGCATTTTTGAATACAAAATTCCATATTTCCCTGCCAGTTTTTCAAATTCCTTTACGTCTTTTTCTTTTATTTGAAGTACCTGAAGATTACCACTATTTTTAAGCATCTTTTTAAGACTTGTTTTTCCTTGTGTTTTCTCATGATTTAAAAGTCCAACAATGAATATTGTTAGATTTTTTGCCTCTCTTATTGATGAACCTGTTACATCTAATCCTAACTTTATACCATCATATCCAAACCTTAACATTTGTATTGCTTCCATGATTTCATCTGCCATTAACATTTCACCTCTTTCTGATTCATCTTATTAACATTTATTGCAATGTCTATTATCACAGACATTCTACTGGCATCTTTTTTACTATTTATAATAGAATTAAGCTGCTTGCCTGAAAGACCACTTTTGATTGCTTTATTAATTTGCTTTAATTGTGCAACAGTAAGCTCTCCTGCTGACAATTTTCTTACAAGACTGTCATTGTATTTCTTTGATAAAAATACCTTTTTTAATAATCCAAATTTTTTCTTGGGTATCTCCGTTTTTTCAATCCTTAATCTTTCAGATTTCTTTCTCTCGTTCTGTGCATTCTTATACGCACATTCAAACTCCTGTCCCATCTTTTCCTCCATTCACACTTTACGACATTATGTCGTGAAGTTATTTTCTTCTACTTTGCGACATCGTGTCGTGAAGTTATTTTTTCCTGCTTTGCGACATCATGTCGTAAAGTTTCTTTCTGTTCTCTGTATCTATTGTCTTTTAAGATTCCGTAAGATATTCTCATATCTTTTTTTAATTTCTTAATTGTTCTGTTGCATTCATCAATTAACGATTGATAGTATGTCTCTAACTTTTCCGCTTCCTTGTAAGTAAGTTCTTCGCATTTTAAAATTTCTCTTGCACCTTCTACAAGATTATTTTGTTTTTCAAACGTTTTGTCTCCCAGCTTATAAAATGCTGCTGCCTGCTTTTCTTTCTTAATCATTCTTACTGCTTTGAAGATTTCTTCATGCTTACCATTTTCCTCTATCAAAATCTTTTTTGCCTTATTGGTTGTCTGAATCTTAGCCTTTATTAACTCCTGCGCTTTTTCTAAATCCTCCATAGTCTCTATGTCATAATTTGAAAGAAATAGATATTGTTTCTGCAATATATTCAACTTCTTAATGTCATCCTTATATTTATAGTTATTAGAATATGAACGCTTCTTAATCTTTTTTAATTTATAAAGTATGGCAAAATACTGTTTCTGTAATCCTGTGAGTCTTTTCTTTCTAATATGTCCTCTGTAACTTTTAATCCTTAGTTCTTTTGGCATATCAATATGTTTGTATTCAGCTATACTTTTCTGTGATATTCTTTTTCTGATTATTTCCTCCGAATAGTTTTCTCCCAGAGTTTTAAGCCTTCTAAATCTCTCCATTCCCTTAGGCTTCACAGAAATGTACTTGCCATACTTTATTGTATAATCTTTTTCTTCCATCATCTGTATGAACATATCAAAATCTGTTGCCATAATAATACATTCATCAACATCCTTTTTTATCTGCTCATTCCAAACAAACGGACCATTTTTAGAAACATCCCATTCCTTTTCATCATCTTTAGTTTTATTTTGTTCTAGTGCGTGAAGTCCATATTTCTCACAAATTTCATCCACTAACGGCTGAATCTGTCTTTCCCAGTCGCCCTTTTCGTATCTGTATTTGTAACCATCTGTGAATCTCACACTGTTCCAGATGATGTGACCATGAATGTGGTCGGTATCATTATGTACTGAATAAACAGCCTCATAATTATCTGCCAAATACCTGTTAACAAACTCTTTTATTATTTCAAATGCTGTCTCAGGATTTGTTTCTCCCTCTTCAAATGAAATAATAAGATGATATGCCTGTCTCTTATCAGTTTTGCCATATATCTCTTTGGTAGTTCGCATACATTCATATGCATTTTCCACCATACAATTAACAGCTCCCACATAAAGTCCATTCATAGTCTTTTCACTTTTTGTAATGTAATTTAATCCGGTTTTTAAATGATGAGTTTCCGAATTCATATGTGGATTAATATGAAGAATTTTGCTTATAGCCATTCTGTTTTAAAAGACTTTCTACTTTTTCGTTTAAAATTCTCATATATTCCATTAATCTTGCCTTGTCAATTTCAGAATACAATTTACTGTTATTGTTTTTTACGACCTGATTAATGTTATGACCTATGTAGTTGATTTCATTTGCCAGTTTATAAATTGCTTTTATAAATTCAGGATCCATATTCTTATCAAGCTTTGCAGCATATCTTACATAAGCCGAAAAATTCATGTTTTTCTTTTTGGCTTCCTTCATAATTTTTCTGCATTCATTTTCTGTAAGACGTACACGCTTTGTAATATCCTTGTTGTTCTTTTTCAATACAATCACCTTCTTCATTTTTTGTATTATTAGCTAGACAGGTAGCGGGTATGTATATTGCAAGATACGCATTTGTAGCTACAAACGCATTCTTGTTAGGAGGTATCCTAAAACCTCTACCTAGCTAATTTGTTATTTTTCTCTGTCAGCTGATTTAAATTAGGCTCTTTAAATTTTAAGAATTCCAGGCTAACCTCATAATTTACACTTTTGTTAAACTTAACAACTTCCTTCATTTTCATACTGAAAAATTCATCTCTGTTGGGACCTACAATAATGTGGTCCAAAAGTGGAATTCCTATCATGTCACAAGTATCAATCAGTTTTGACGTTGTTTTGATATCTTCTGTTGAAGGAGTTAAAATTCCTGTTGGGTGATTATGCAAAATCATTATGTTTGTTGCATTTGAAAGTATTGCTGATTTTAATATATCCCTTGGAACAGCCAATGACTGATTGACTGTTCCAACACTTACTACATTAAAATTTATTGGTTGCAATTTTGAATTAAAATTAACAACACAAAGCACTTCTCTATCCATATTTCTAATAAAATCACCTACAATTTTTGCTGCCTTTTTAGGCGTATCAAGTTGTTCATCTGATACAAGTGGTGCATCATTTATCAATCTAATAGATACTTTATTCAACTTTGTTTTTTCCATGTTTTATCACCTCAACGCTTATATATACTTCCTCATCTCCCTTTAAGCCTTGTAATGTGTTCTTAATTATTTCAATCACATCTTCAATTTCTTTAACTTCAATTTTTTTGTCCATTTTTCTACCTAGCCTTTCCCTCTTTAATTTCCGGTGTTTTTTCCTTAATGTCATCAGAGATTGTTCTTTCAAATTTGTTTGTTGCAAGTCTTAATGTTCTTGCTTCTTTATCATAGTGGTAAACCTGATTTGACAATCTGTCACTAAGGTCAACCTGATCCATATTGATTTCATAAACCATATCCGCAAGCTCATTGGCATCTCCAAACTTGTCACTAATAGCAATCACCTCGTGCGTAGACGATGGCAATATATAAAGGTCCGAATCAAGCTGCTGTGATAAATCATATAAATTTTCTTCATAAAGCATTGCTGCCGCTCCAAACAATTTTGACTTGTTTGTAATAACATACATTGATTTGTCATCCGGTGTTTCTGTCATCATATTTCTGAACTCTTCATCTTCCGGCATTAACTCACCATCTTCTCCAAAAATAATTTCACTTATAACATCAGCCATATTTCTAACTTCTGATGGAAAAATCCTATTAGTGTTTTCCTTTGCAAGTCCATATAATTCTTCTTCACTTTTTCCAATTTTCTCAGCAAATTCATTAGTCACTATGTTGGTATATAATCCATTACTGTCCACTCCTACATTCCATCGATATATAATTGCCAAATCTTCAAATTCCCTATGTGGAACATTTTCAAGAAGTTCTTTGTTCTGTTCTGCATTTACTAATGTAAAAATAATATTTTTATCTACATTGCTAAAATCTAATCCATTGTTTAATGGTGACTTTTCAAAGCCTTCAATAGCCTCCTTAAAAGTTTCGCTTAATGCTTCCATAACACCTTCAAAGTCACCTGTTTTTTCATAATTCTCAAAAATGCTCTGTAATGATATTGACGGTGATGCAAAATCATTTCCCTGAAGATTTAACAATGACATCTGATCTACCTGCATGTTAACCTTTGTTACTTCTCTAATAAATATTTCTGCGTCCTTGTATTCCTCTCCAAGATAATTTTTAAATTCATTCTGAACTTTCTGTTTGAATTCTTCGTAATTCATCATTTTGTCTTCCTCCTGCTAATATGAATTTTGCAAAAAGAAAAACGCCAATGGATGAACTTAACTCACTAAGTTCATTCTTGGCGTTTCTTAATTTGCTTATTAAATTGTTATGTATCAGTCCTAGGCTTCTGATAGATATATAATATCATGGAGATGGGTAATTACCTAAAAGTAGGAGTGTTAAATTTTGTGGGAAATTACAGTTAGGATGATAAAATAATGCTTCATAAGATTTACTATACTGTTACAAATAATATTATCTAGAAGTTGTCATCTACGTTTCTAATATGACTCTCTAATATATTCAAAAATTTTATTAAGTGATTGTGCATCGTCTAACTTGCCAACCGTAATATGTGGGTTAATCAATATTGTCAAGCTCTGGAAATATCATTATTGTTTGTAACATGCACCCTTCTACAAATTCCGACTTTTACGTCCCTGAAATTTGGATTTTATTGATTTCTTTTCAGCGATAAAATTTACATCTTCAGCGACTACTTGCTTAACCATTCAAGGACTTTCCGTGCAATTTCTGCAGGAGTTCCATTAGTACAATCTAACGTGTCATACTTTGTATCATCCAGAATATCATGGGTTCTGAAATAATTATTATAATCTACTGAACTCTGAATCCAACCGGCATCATCTATACCTCTTCCTTCAGTCATTCTCTTTCTAATAGTTTCTGATTCTGCCGTAAGTGCTAAAACTTTTATTTCCGAAAAAAATCTTTTTCCATAAGCGCGAGAAAGCCTATCTAAGCCACCAGCCATTGTCCATACTACTGCTTTTTTACTTTGAGAAATATCCTTTGTCAAATAAAAAATCTGCTCTATCAAATTATTTTCTTCTTCATCATTTTGTGGCCAGACAACATTGCGCAGCCAATCTACGTCCAAAATAACATATTGATCTGTTAATTTTTGTAATTCAATTGCTGTAGTTGTTTTTCCAACTCCACTACAACCAGTCAAAAAATATATGGGTAACTTTTCAAACTTCCATTCATAACCACATTTTGGACATTTTATTGTATTTCCATCAACCTCCTTATCCCATTCATGATTTCCACACTTAGAACAAATTTCTAACATTTTATAATCTCCTTTAATTTCTCATAATCATCTTTTCCTGTTGTCCACACAATTGCCGGAATAACTTTTACATTCTTTTGTCTAAACATTTCCAATCGATGTCTTCCATCGCATACATAAAAACCATTATCACTTCTAAACTCAATAATAAGTGGTGGTGGATTCCAATAAGCTGTAGACTCGACCATCTCATCAACTATACTAAAAAAATAATCTATATCATCTTTTTTACTTAAATACTCTGGAGCGCCCTCTTTAATATTATTTAACAAAGTAATATCAAACTGAACTATTCCTGTATAGAATCGCTCTTCTATTAACAATCCATCTGCTAACGCAACATTATGTCCATCACAACGAAGGAATTGTTGTATCCATTCCTCTGTTCGATTTCTCTTACAATATTCCATTGCAGTTTCTAAGTTTCCATATTTAATATTTTCTATCATTTTAAAATTTACCTGTCCGTTTAAATTTTATCATCGTCGAGGACACTAAAAATCATCTTAATCCATTTGCAAAAACCCAAGAGTAAAACAAATCTTTAGATGGTTTTTCATATTCATATTCTAATTTTGAACATGTTGTTTCTATAATATTTACTGCTTGTTCAAGTACTTCCTCTATTGTTTTTCCTGCAACATCAATTTCCACTTCATTGATAAGAGGCTTTCTTTTTATATTTTTATCATTCATCTTTTCCTGCAATTCATAATCTATAAGCCCATTATTCGGACGATTCTTCATCTGTTTCTGAATCTGGCTTAAATCACTTGATATAAGCTTTACTATAATATAATCTGTTCCTTTGAAAACAATTGGAATATCTGCTGTTCTTAAATCATCAATATCAGATGCTATTACATTTTTATACCCAAGTTTATGAAAGCATTTTAACATTGCCACCTGATTTTCCCAACAAGTAAGCTCTTCTAGTTCTCCTGTCATTTGCTCCTTACCATCTCGTGAAATAAATTCCGGTATCATATGCTGTTCTACACATGTTGTTTTATAGTGTGCAAGCAATCCATTGCACAAGGTAGTTTTTCCCACTCCACTAGCCCCAGTAACAAATATAAAATCTTTCACTTTATAACCTCCACAATCCAATTTATATATAACTTCATCTATTATATATCCTTTATAAATTACAACTTACGACTATCTAAATATAAATAACCATCCTATAATTCACATTCTAAAATTTCATTTTCCGATTTAAAACCATTCCTTGTATACCAATCAATGGCCTTATCACTTGGCCATACAATAATATTTTCACATCTGTTTTGTTTCAGGTAATTTTTTATGTAAGATAATATTTCTGTTCCTATTCCCTGATTTCTGTACTCTTTTAAAGTGTATACATTTGTCAAATATGCTATATATGATTCTTTTTTATTAGGTTTTGGAACTTTTCTAATCATTGTTACAAACATTGCTGCAATTATCTGTTCATTCTTTTCCATTATAAATATTTTATATACACTCTCTGTTTTTAAAAAATTTACATATTCATCTATGAATTCATAACCATCTATTCCTGTGATATTATCCTCATCATATGTAGCATCATCTTCTTTTTTATGTTCCCATCTCATATGAGCTAACTGTAAGAAATCTTTTTCTTCTGCTAACCTAATCACTTTATCATTTTCTCCTAACTAAAAACAAATTTATTATGCTGATTAGACAATAATCAACGACTACATTCTAATAAGTAGCATTGCTCCTATTTTGAAATAACATCAAAGAAACATATTAACCATTCAATTTCTCACATAATATTTCATACTCAAAATATTTCTCCTGAAACTGTACCTGTTCTTCTATCTGCTCTTTAGAATATAGTTCATCTTCTGGTGCCACAACCCATTTATCTTCAACATCATTTAATCTATGAATTATCGCAATTACTTTCCCTGTAAATTCTTCAACCGGTTTATTTACACCCAATATATAAGCATCCTGTTCTTCTCCATCAGGTGCCATTATTCCTTCGATATATCCATAATTTATCGGATAATAAATATCTTTATGCTTTGGGTGATATGTCCCCATTGGTCTATCAACCGTAACTTTTACAATCTTTCCTAACATATTATTTCTCCAAATAGTATTCGATATTGCAAATACTATGCAATTCTGCTTATTTTTAGATTCACAGCTCTTATTCTTTTATAATATTATCATATACATTTAGCTATTGAAAGAAAAAGCCGGTTTTGAATTCACAAAACCGACTTGCATATAATTCCTATATTAAACAATTTATCGAAATCTCATTTAACTCACTTATTAATTTGTCATCTTGCAATTTCTTTACAATAGGCATAAATATTGCTATTGTTTCTTTTGCTCTTTTTTGTCTTTCTCGTTCTTCCATATACTCTTCCTATCGGTTTTCCATCAGCATATATAATCCACAGATTGCCATCTAATTCCTAACATGTTCCTATATATGCAAGATCAAGTATGTCCTCCCAGCTTCCCACATATTTTCCTGTTCTCAGCTTGGTTTGAGTTTTAGTACCTGCTCATACTTATCAAATGTTAAATTTGTTAATTCTATCTTCATTTTTTTCTGTTCCTAACAAATGTTTTTATTATTTAATATGAATGACTATTTTTAATATTACCATATTTACTTATCAATAACTACAATACATATAATTGTTTAATTATCTATATTGCAGAAAAAGTGTCTTTTGTGTAATTATTCACATCATCTGCCCATCCAACTTGGTCTAGCTGGCACTATGTGTAACCCATTCTTGGAATAATGTATTATACCAACTGTGGTTTCATATTTTTTATTTTTTTGTTTATTTATGTAAAAACCAATAATTTCTTTAAAATCTACCCTTTCTCCATTATCTCTTGCAATTTGACCTGTTCCTGCATATTTTTGAAGTAATTCTTCCATTTTTGCCATTGATAATGTTGTAATGCTTTTACCTTCCTCTTCTTTATAATTCTTATGACCTATTATGTGTTTTCCTTGCTGGTCCTCGTGAATCAATTTTCCTCTTTGCAATAATATTTTTTCTTTTTGTTCAATAAATTTAATATTTTTTATCAATTATGTATCCCTGCCTTTCTTCTTGGATACATAATTATTCTCTACTTTAAATTCATTTTATTTGAAAACACGAAAGCACCCTTGTTTATCATCAATTAAACAGAGTGCTTTCTCTTAGTTTATACTTACTATGTATGATTTATAAATTGAAATCTTCTTTAATTTGTTCTAATGCATATTTTATTGGCATATATTTAGTTCTAACATATTTTGTTGCATAATAATATAGCGTAACAAAGACTATTGGTGCTATTCCCAGTATAACAACACCCCAATCATTCACTTCAACCTTCGTTATTGATAGTACTCCAATAACACATGTTGTAATTAATGCAATTATCGATATTAAAAAGGCTGAAAAATTTAAATCTAATTCCGTTTCTACTTCCATACTATATTGTAAAAACTTGTATTTATCATTTCCTATTTCTTCTCTCAATTTATTTTCATAACATTTTATTATATTTTCTTGATGTTTTAGGTTTCTGCATTTTTTTACTTGCTTTATAATTTTCTTTAATTTTTTGTAATAAACAATATTAATCATAATAACCTCCTATTTTTCATATTAACTTGTTAAATCCATTAATAATAATTTTCCTAACCGTATTCATAGTTACAACTTATCATTTATACGTTACCTCCTTTCTACCATCTTACATAAATAAGATGATATTTTTTTCGTAAAAAAACACTAATATACAAAAAATAATTTTTTTCTACATTTACGATATTTTTTTGCATCTTTTTTAGTAATACTGCACAATCATCTTCCCTACAATCGCAATTCTCCAATTATCCCCTTTTCCATTGTCACAAGTAGACAACATCAGCATCTGCTCCCCATACTTAGGCTTATCCCCCTGTCTCCACAAACTATGCTCTTCCACCTTGTCAACGAACTCATCATACTCCTTCTTATCCCTTGCCATTACAAATTTCCAGTATTCAAACTCATGTATGTTAACACTCATCACTGCAAACACTTCATACTCCCTCTTTTTATCTGTTGTAAAATATATCTTCCTATGCTTATAAAAAAACTCTTTATCCTTATACTGTTCCAATGCTCCAAACATTTTTCCACCGTTTATGTTATGTCCGTAAATAATCAGGTTGTCTGCTTTTTTTACATCACAGTATGCACTTAAATAAGGAGTTCCATAAAAACTGTAATTCCCGTTAAAATCGTGATTCAAATAAAAATCCGGATTTTTCTTTGTCTGCATCACAGGATAACTTATTGTTGTTCCCGGTATTTCCACATATCCTATACAGTCCTTGTTTTTCTTTACAAGACCATTTGCGTCTGACTTCTTTTCTATCACGCTCTCCTGTATCTTCTTAAATTCATTCTCATACTTTCTCTCTGCTCTTTTTTCCTTAAAAAAAGGACAGCTGCAATCACAGCCATCCCCAATAAAAGAAGTATCAGAGATATTTTAATTATCCTCTTCATCGTCCTTCTCCTTTTTGAAATTGTATTTTGACTTGTCCTTCGCTCTTACGCATGCAAAACATCCAAGTGCAAGTAATAATGAAATAAGTGAAACTGCTATTCCTGCAGTCCTTCCATTAATGCCTGTCTGTGGTGTGTCAGGTACCACAGGGATTCTTTCATCTGTAACTGTAAGTTTCTGAACCTTTCCCGTGTCCTTAATTCTTATTTTTTTATCCTTAGCAACCTTGTAATGCTCTGGCGCATCCACTTCCTTAAATGTGTAGGTTTCTCCTGCCTTAAACATGTCTTCTATGAATTCTGCTTTCTTTCCGGTTGTAAACTCGTACACCTTTTTTCCCTTACTGTCGTATACCTTATACCTTGCACCGCCAAGCTGTTTTTTGGTGTCTGATGCAATCTTGTTGAATTCAACCTTGATTGTGTCATCAACCATGTTTACCTTCTGGACTTTTCCATCATCAGCCACCGTAAATTCAATACTTGTTGCTGTTGCATATCCGTCTCTTGCTTTCGTTTCTGTTAAAACATAAGTTTTTCCCACGGCATACTTTCCTTCAATCACGTGACTCTGTCTTGATGAAATCCATTCATCCATTACCTTTTCTGTGTCCTTATCAGTTACCTGCATGTGACATCCCGGAAGTTCCTTTCCGTTGGTAATGTCTGTCTTTGAAAATTCAATCTTTGTTGTGTCATCATACATTATCACCTGATTGTCAATGTTTTCATTGAAGCTGTCACCATTCTTAATAAGTACCCTTGTCTTTGCATTTTCATCATCACTTTCCACAAGTTTAAAGGTAATGTCATTTGCAGTTACAAAACCGTCTGCCGGCTTTGTTTCTGTTAATGTGTATTCCCTGTCATGAAGTAAGCCGTATATCTTAACTGCATAACCGTCGCCTTTTTCTATATGAATGTTATCATATCCCATCTCATCAATCTTTTCATTTAACTTAACTGATGAAATGTCACCTGTAATCCAGCTTACGATTTCATTACCGTTTTTATCACTGATTTTTAAATGACATTCCTTAATCTCAACTGATGATGTAATCATTCTTTTGCTGATTACTGTTTCAGTCTGGTCTTCCTTAACTACTGCCTTGGCTGATACAACTGCAGTTTCCTGATCCTTGTATTCAAGATGTACCTGATGCTTTTCTCCGTTAATGTAATAACTGTCGCTAACACTTTCTTCAAGAAAATAGTAATCTCCTGAATTTAAGTTGCCTTCCATCTTTCCATAACCTTCATCCATTACAGGTACATCAAAAGGAATCTTTGCCTTTCCTTCCTTGTCTGTTGTTACTGTTGCAATTTTTTCACCTGCAGCAACAATTACATTTCCATTCCTGTCATAAATGTTGTCCCTTGAATAAAATCCAAATCTTGTATTTCCAACAGGCTCGTTCGTCTTTGAATCCTGCTTTTCAAGTGTAATGTCTGTCTTTACTATGTCATTGTGTATGTCAATCTTTCCATCCTTTGAGTTTTCAGAAATGTCAAACACATACTCATCATCCTTGTTATTCCACTTAAAGCTTAAGTTCCAGAATGACTGTTCTGGAAGAACATAACCATACTTTGTTCTTACTTCCTTTAAGGTGTATTCTCCAAGTGGGACATTAAGTGTCATTGTTCCGTCATCGTTTAACACGTAACTACAGATACCATTGCAATAATTTGTAAATTCTGCCTTTTCACCTGTTGTAATTTTTGCAACAGCTGAATTCTTCTTAAACAATACTGTTCCCTGATTATCCTGTGACATGATGTCTTCTCTTGCAGTAAGTTCAAACACAACACCATTTAGCAATGTGTCCTTGTAGTTAAATGGATTAACAACAATGTCATCTGACTTATTGCTATCATTTCCTGTTGTTTCACCCTTACTACCATTTTTGTTTACTAAATCTGTATTTGCTTTACCATCCGTATTTTCATCTGCAGAATCATTTTTATCTTCCTTCTTGCATAATTCAGGACCACTTTTATTTATTGTAAATTTTCCGTAAGTCACATCATTATAGTACTCACACTCTGCATACAGATATTCCTTACCAAGCTTGTCCACCATGATTTTGTATGAATTACTGTTAATCTCAACCATTACCGGCTGTCTGTTCACCCTGTATCCTTCAGGTCCTTCGATTTCATAAACCCTGTATGTGCCGGCTTTCAATTTCTCATAAGTAATGATTTCTCCTGTTTCATCTGTTACAAATCTGTCCACAACCTCTATTGCATTTCCATTGCTGTGTGTCTGTGTCACAAGAGTTTCCTTGCCATCTTTATCAACTTTGTAAATCTGGTATGTTATTCCAGCCTTTAAAACTGTCTGATTTGTTTTTGAATCCTTCTTTACAATTTTTAGATATGCGTTGAATTCCGGATTGTTTAAAAGATACTTGTATGTCTTTCCGTTTTCCTTCACATTCACGTAAAAGTCAGGACACTTTTCAGTGTTTGTAGCTCCAACAGTCTGATGAACCACATATGTTCCATATGGCATCTTCTTTGACTTTGCATAACCTGTTAAATCTGTTGTAAGAATGTCTCTTTCTGTTGCCTTTGCCTTGTCATATGAACCTGCACTTGCAAGGTAAATCTGAAACTGTGCCTTGTTTTCAGGTGCAACAATACCTGCAAGACCATTTCCCATTCCCTTAATAATTGATACGTCACCTTTTACCACGTCATCATCAACCTGTGTTTCTGCCGAATTGTATTCATTTGTAAACTGCTGACCATCCCTTGTGATTGTGTATACCTTCTCGTTTTTAAGATAACCTTCAGGTGGTGTGATTTCCTTTAAGTACATGTTTACACCACATCTGTAATAATCTGTTTCAAATGTACCCTTGGCATTTGTCCTGTGTGACTTTACAAGTTTTGTACATGCTGCATCTGAATATACTCCATACACTGCACCTTCCAATGTTGCATCTCCCTGTGCTGTACTGCCTGTTTCAGAATCCTTTTTCCATACAGTCATTTTTACTTTCTTGTATTT
>OJNQ01001545.1_pt1 | contig 16221 bp, 16 predicted proteins | sample 1597621 | NCBI WGS metagenome assembly OJNQ01 (sample SAMEA2452137, study PRJEB22498) | human gut metagenome | reverse complement strand
GATTAAACGAATCGGTTCTAACTGAGGTTCTGAATTCCAAATTTGGAGGTATTCCCAAATCTGACAAAGTTTTGAATGCGTAGCTAAAATTATCTTGAAGATTAGGTATTGCGCGGTTTAAAACATCGACGCGCAGTAGGTCCAAAATAGAGTCTTTTCTTGAGAAAGGCTGGACCCAGACAAGCCAGTCGTTTGTCAGTTCAAGCATTTTATCGAAACCTTCGCCTTTGGCTACTGCCGCAGACATATGTGAAAAAGACACGTCGAAGGCGCGCGGCCCGCCAAGTTGCTCTGGCGAAATTTCTCTCCAGTCTGCGGCTATAAAACTTGCGTTTTTGCATCCGGCCCGTTCGGCGTTTTTTTGGGCGTAAAAGATCATTTTATCGGAAAAGTCGCATCCTACTATTTCGCGGCACATAGGGGCGAGCGCACTTAAATAGTTTCCGGCGCCGCAGCCTATCTCCAATATTCTGGAAGAATTTGAAACTACTCCGAATTTTGATACAAGTTTTAAAATCCAGTCATTTTCCCAGCGCAATTGGGGGCGCTTAGAAAAGCGTTCGGCTTGGGAATTCCAGAATTTTACCCCACAGGCATTTCCATGGAGGTTGATATTGATATTATCGATGGTGCGGAATTTTGGGCTGTCTAGTGGAATTTTTCGCATTTTGCGGTATGTTTTCACATTTAAGAAATTCGGTCAAAGTTTTTTGTCTTCAAAACTTTGGAAATTCAATACAATAAAGTTTCAACTGGAAAATCCAGTATAAATAAAACTTGTAAAAAGCCAGCAGGATTGCGTTGTAAAAGACATGCGCGATATTTTGATGGCGCGGCGACGGCTTTAAAGGAACTGGATTTTTATATTCGTATTTATCCGCCATTTATGCCGTAGTGCGCAATGGACTATGCCAAATGCTTCCGGCGAACATTGGGGCGATAATCTGAAGATTCTTTGAGTTCTACTTTTAACGGTATCGTCATTTTTACAAATTGTTTCGGAAGTTCCGCCGGGGCGTTCCCCAAAACCCTTTTCATTATTATGCACCCTGCCATATCGTAAAAGTATTCGCGCTTCCCTTCGGGCGTTTCCATCGCCATTAACTGATTGCCACTATCGTAGGTATATTTATAAACCTTTCCGCCTATCTGCTTCTCAACTATATTCCCCTGCCTGTCGTATTTATAATATTCATTCTTCTCAGGAGTTGCCGTATATTCCACGCTTGTCAACCTGCCGGATTTGTCGTATTTATAATACCTTGCGTCGCGCTCAACGCCATTTCGCCCTGTTATGCTCACCTTCGGAAGTTTAAATTCTGCTATTTCTGACACTTTAATCGCATCGTCTACGATTTCCCGTATCATGTTTTTAAAGAATTTTCTTATCTTATATTGGCAAGCATTCCTTTATATAAACACTTTGTGTTCGCCTCTAGTTGCGAATGTACGCTTATGGCAATCGCACTATTTGTATTTTATTTTACAATAAGGCTATACAGCCAATAATATTTACCTCCTGCATCATAGCTTGATATATATACAGCATTAGATTTTAAGTTATAATATTTTTTATTCTCAACGCACACTAAATTCCCCCTCGGGCTTGAACTTCTCCGCAACGGGCTTTACGATTTCCTTTAGATACATTCCGATGTCGTTTAAATACGGAATGTGTTCCTTGTTTAGAAAAACGTCTTTCGACGTTTTGGCTGCCTCGCTTTTCAGATGCCTGAGGGCGGCTTCGTACTTCGGCTTGTAGGCTTCTATCACCGCAATTCGCCTGTCCGCTGGACATAATTGCGAAAGCGGAATTTCGACAAGCTTGTTGCGCCCAAAAACCTTGTATTTTGCTGTTTCCCCGTCACAATCGACTATCGTGCCCGAAAACGACCTGCCTTCGGTGTTCGTCCATTTGCGAAGAGGTGCGCCATAACAAACCGCAGCCGTTAACACTACCAAAAGTATTCCCGTTTTGTACAAACAAGAAGACATGATATATTCGATTCTGACTTAGTTGGAGACCGCTTTGGATTTATCAAGCTTATACTTGAAGTAATCTTTCACTCTGGATTGCTGTAATATGGATGTAAAATCATAGCATGTTTGATATACTTTTTCAATGTTGGGTGCGCCGTTATCGAAATCTCCATATAGTACAAATGTATTAACGGGAATATTGTTTTGGTATACGGAGAAGAAAAGAAATTGTATAGCAGTTGCGCCTCTCGGAGAAATCCAGCCTTTATAAGTTCTCAAATCTTCAAGCTTGGAAGTTAGTAGCTTGAATTCTCTTTTTGTGTGCGTCCTGTAATTGAAAACAACAAAATAATTGTCATCCTCCCCGTCCAAAAACGGGCAAACGGCAGCGTTTATTAGCTTTTTGTCTGTGAGAATGTAATAATCATATCCAGCCGATTCCGGATATATCATAAGAAAACTATAAATCATATTTTCATTCGTATCTATTACCGAATTAACCATACTTGAAATCTTGCGTTTTATGTATGCATTGTTGGAATATAAATAATCAAGAAAATGGGTTATTACTTGTTTATCTCTTTCCACGACTTCATTGTTAACATGCTTTGTTCCCTTCAAAATAGGTACATTCTCTACCGAAGTATACATTTTTTCAGGAATATCTATGCCTAATTTTGCAAGGGCATAATTGGCGATAATCGAAGTAAGTATATATATTAAAAATAATTTTTTCATTTTGTCCTAGGTGTTGGATTTATTGCACTATCTGGTAGGCGAACTCCAGATGACGAAGTCCTAACAGATATATCCTGTACTCCCACAAAACCGTTTGCTTTTCCTTCCAGTAATACTCTGTTTGTTTCTCGACATGCTTCTATTTCGGATCGTTCGATACCTCCTTCTCTTGTATTGTCAAATCTTCCTTCGTTAAATTGTGTTGAATGAATCAATTCGTGCATTAGCGCTAGCTCAACCGGTCGCTGCCAACCTCCTCCGTTTGGATTTGTCCACTCATCTCCAGGATTAATCGTAATTGTAGAACCGCTTCCTTTTTCCGGATTTGAAATGTTTTGGGGGTCCGTTGGTGAAGTTTTGTTTTCATTGCCAAGAATAATTTTGTGAACATGTTTTGAGTTTTCCAATTTGTCTATAAATTCCTTCGCCGTTAAACTCCCATACCCTAAGATGTCGTTATCTACCAACTTATTCAGCAAATCACGAATATATTCTTATCTGCCACCCTCGTATTCAATTTTCAACCCCAAAATATCAAATGATATTGTCGGAACTGCTGCATAAAAATGTTGGTTAATCCCGTCTGGGAATCCGATAGGATCTGAGGACCGCCAACGGGCGGTTTTTTCATCATAATTTCTGAATGGGAATAGAAACGCCTACAAGTCTTCGTCGTAGGGTTTGCCGGTAAAGCGCGCTGAACGGTCTTTTTGGATGCTTCCTTCGCCGAATATCGTTGTATCTTGGTAGTCCTTTACAAGATTTCCTTTTGTATCCATACTCCATAATGTCGTTCCCAAAAAGTCGTGCTCGTGGTAGCGCACACCCTCGTCGGTTTTGCTTAATATGGGTACTCCGCCAGATATATGGGGTTCATTCACATATATGTCGCTTCCACGACGGATTAACGCCAATCCGTCCCACACCCACACTTCAGTGCTTCCGTCGCATCTTTTCAACAATAAGAATTTCCTATTTTGATTATAATCCATCCCAAGATTTCTTTATATATTGAGATTTTACTCTTCCATCGTCTCCAAATATTAAGATTTGTAAATAAAACACTCGTTTATGGGACCTGTAATTTACCCCCCAGCAGTTTGATTTGGAAACAAATTCGTTTTTTAGAATATCATCAGGTTTGTCAAAATACTTATAATTATCACCGTTAATAGCAACTACAATTTTTGAAGTGCCATTATAGATAGATTTTATACCTCCAAGCTTTTTTGCTACATCTTCTTTGCTAAGGCCAACAAAAGATATTTCTCCACCAGGATACCCCCAATCTATACCTGTATAACAATAATATGCAAGAAAAGATAAAAATGCCAACAAAATACATAGAAGTAATAGTGCACTGAACCTCAGAATTATATTAATAGTTGATTTCATAACCTATTTTTCAAATAAATTACTTTTCATCCGATGTGACCAACCAATTGCATCCCAAGGTAATTTGGATGCATCAAAGTTTCCTCCAGCAATTTCAATTAACTGACTAAGTAGAGAATTGCAGTTTCCAAATTCAGATGATAGAGGTATGGCAGAGTATAGGCTCGAAGTTTCATTAGAATTAAAATTATCCGCGGCATTTAAATATGCATTAACAAAATTCATATTTAAATTTATCGAACCATCTGCACCCGTTACGTTTCCAGCTTTAATTCCCCCTGAATCAGCCGTATTATTATATGTTAGATCGATATAATAACCCATGCCAGCAGGTGAATTAAGATTCGGTACCATGGAATCGCTTTTATATCCGCCGATTGATGAAGAATATGTCCCGTCTGAATTAGAATTAAATTTAGATTTTTGATCTGATGTTAATTGTGAATATTCATTTGAATTTACAGTCAATACACCGTATGTATGAGTTCCAGCAGGAGATCCGGAGACTGGCCTCCCATAAACTTCCAAAGTCGCCAAACCCAAAGAATCAATTACTAATGTAGGTACCGCCGCATAGAACTGGTTGTTGATACCGTCCGGATATCCAGCGGGATCTGAGGAGCGCCAGCGGGCAGTGGAGGCGTCATAATTGCGGTATGGGAATACATACGCCTGTAAGTCTTCATCGTAGGGCTTGCCGGTAAAGCGTGCGGAACGGTCTTTTTGTATGCTTCCTTCGCCGAATATCGTTGTATCTTGGTAGTCCTTTACAAGATTTCCCTTGGTGTCCATACTCCAAAGCGTCCGTCCCCCAAAAGTCGTGCTCATGGTAACGTACGCCATCGTTTTTAATACTACTATAGAAACAAAAATGGCAAATTAATCTATGCATCTTATTGTAATATTGTTCGCCCTGCAGTAATCCAAAAAGCTTTTCCATTTTGTGTTATTTTTTAATGAATCAAAATCAGATTTACTCCCATTAAAGAGGATAATTTTTATATTAGTCTCCCGTTTTAACCTAACGATATAAAGATCCTCCTTAGAATTATAATCGTAGGAATTTGTTAATCCATATCCCTGCTTACCAGCATATAAATAGAAAGATGAATCCGACGTAAAAACATTTCCATTTTTGTCCGATAAGCTTAAAATATTTAATTTACCTATAGGGAAAGGTAAAAGATGCATTGGCCTTATATACACAAAAGCATCTGCAACTGACTCACCTGTAGTATCATCAACTACTTTGATTTTAGTCGTTGCACATGCGGACAAAAATAAAATCGATAGAAATATTAGTATATACTTGATAATTAAATAGCTTACTGTTCGCATATATGTACCTGAGATTTTGTGCTTTCCGGTAAGGCATTGAAAAGTCCAGTTACATTCCCGTGGCTTGCGGAACTACTATGATTATTAACGTTTGGATCATCTACGTGGCCCCATTGCCCGCCAATATCCGCAATAAAATCACCAACTCCATAATTATTGGGATTTGAATATACATTGTCCCAATTCGTAACGTTATTAGGTTTCGAAACATCAAACGTAAAATGGCTTACAGGATCTAGCGTCACTAGGTTATCTATTGTATAATTTGAATCTCTTGCCACTAAATATGCCGTATCTCCACCGTAACTATGCCCTACTAAATTTATTGGCTCATCCGGATTGGCTTGTTTTGTTGCAGCTATATCTGCCAAGATGTCATCATAGGTATCCCAAGATCTAAAATCGTTCTGGTTTGTTAGTGGAGCACCACATTTACTACATGTAGCATTTGTCATAGGATGATAAGGCCCATCAAATTCAAAAAAGCCACCAATATAATACGTTTTTAGCCCTAAAGGATCTACCCCTATTGTAGGTATAACTGCGTAAAACTGAGCATTTATTCCATCTGGATAACCTGACGGATCCATGCTTCTCCATCTTTTTATTTCCGGATCGTATGTTCGATTGGGAAATACATACGCCTGCAAGTCTTCGTCGTAGGGTTTGCCGGTAAAGCGCGCGGAACGGTCCTTTTGTATACTTCCTTCGCCAAATATCGTTGTATCTTGGTAGTCTTTTACAAGATTTCCCTTGGTATCCATACTCCATAATGTCGTTCCCAAAAAGTCGTGCTCATGGTAGCGAACACCCTCGTCAGTTTTGCTTAATATTGGTACCCCTCCGGATACATGCGGCTCGTTCACATATATGTCGCTTCCTCGGCGGATAAGCGCTATTCCGTCCCATAGATATATTTCTAGACTTTTATTATAAAACACCTTATATATAAAAATGCATATTTTCAACAATAACGACAGTTATTTACTACACACTTATTAACGTATCTGTCAATTAATATTTCTCTATTCTCTCCTGAAAACGAAGAAAATCATCACTTGCAAAAACTCTCTTTAATAATCTTGATGTGTTGTTTATAAGATATTCATATAAAATAAATGAACAAAATTTATAAGAAGCATTAAAACTTTCAGAAGTGACTTCTTCATTTTCTCCTTTTATTAATATATTAGATGGCTCAATGAATATTGAATAATACCTTTGTTTATCCTTAAAAACACGTATTACGATGAAAGCATGAGGTGTAACATCACAAAAGTCCCCAGTATAAATATATTTTTTAGAAGCTTCTTCTCCATATGCTAATAGATTATTAAATATGTCTTTTCTATATCTATAGTGATATTTAAATAAATCACTAGGAGTAGATAGATATCTATCTGTTAATAAGAAGGAATCTGACTGAACGCCATTATTATAAATAAAATCTATAGAGATATAAGGTCTCCCATTGCCTTCTAAAAAGGAAAGAAATTTATCCCTTTTCTTGTACATATCATTGCGTTTTTTATAATATTCTAACGCCTTCAATGTTAATTGACGATTCCCATGCCAGTTGTTAGGTGAATTATTTACGAGTTGTATTAAATCGTCGATATAATCTCCAGCTTTTAATTCTCCACTAAAATTGCATAGGAAAATAACTATTATATATAATATAAATTTATTTTTCATGTCTTGCATAATAATCATCTAAATTATAATACCATATTCTAATGAGTTCTCCCTTTTCTAGTCTATATTTATTCGTTTCTTGAATTGCACGATCTTCTACCAAACTATCTCCCATTTCACCAGGTTTCCCTCTATCATTTGTGTATTTATTAGGATTATTAATATAATCACTCCTATGTGTAAGTTCATGTATTATTTTTGATTCTAGCGATCCATTTGTATTTGTTAAATTTCCATTACTATCCCTCGCAGCATAAAGATTTTCTGTTGCAGTACTAGCATAAACCTTATCACGAACATAGTTATACATACTTCTATCGCCCGATTTAATTTCAACATTATAGCTAAGATTATCCATTTTATAGAAAACACTATTTGTATCTTTTCCATAATTAGAATTTCTGATTGTATTTATCGCATTATTTATAGTATCGTTCATAGATAATACTTTTAAGCCTAAGATATCTAAGGTATAAGTCGGCACACAAGCATAGAATTGGTTATTTATACCATCAGGGTATCCAGCGGGGTCGGAGGAGCGCCAGCGGGCGGTGGAGGCGTCGTAATTGCGGTACGGAAACACATACGCCTGCAAGTCTTCGTCGTAGGGCTTACCGGTAAAGCGTGCGGAACGGTCTTTTTGTATGCTTCCTTCGCCAAATATAGTTGTATCTTGGTAGTCTTTTACAAGATTTCCCTTGGTATCCATACTCCAAAGCGTAGTTCCCAAAAAGTCGTGCTCGTGGTAGCGCACGCCCTCGTCAGTTTTACTTAGTATCGGAACTCCGCCCGATACATGAGGTTCATTCACATATATGTCGCTTCCTCGGCGGATTAACGCCAATCCGTCCCACACCCACACTTCAGTGCTCCCGTCGTGAAACGTCTTTTGCGCCAACATCCCAAACCCATCGTACGCAAATTTTGTTATATTACCTTTGCGGTTTACCTCTATAACCTTATCCAAATATCCGTATTTATATTCTACGTCTATTTCACCGTTAAGTTCCTCCATTAGAAGATGTCCTGCCATGTAGTAAAAGTATTCGCGCTTTTCTTCGGGTGATTCCATCTCCATTAACTGGTTAACGGTATGTTATGTATACTTATATATACTATTGCCTATGCGCTTTTCAAGTATATTCCCTTGCTTGTCATAGGCGTAATATTCATTCTTTTCAGGGCTTGCGGCATATTCCACGCTTATCAGCCTACCGGATTTATCGTAACTGTAATACCGGGCATCGTTTTCTTTGTCTTTTGACGTAAAAATACTCTTTTTTGGCAACTCAAACTCCGGCAACTTTGAATCATTTATAGCATCACCTACAATTTGGGCAACCTCACTTGGTTCACATTCACTTCGCGCACGCTGTTCTTCAAGCGTCTCGCGTATGAATTGTTCTACCTCTCCGCCGTGCGCGCACAACGCAAATAGATTCAACAACAATAAACTAAAAATAATTGATGTTTTCAAGGCGTACCTCTTATTAACGTATTATAATTTATTAATTAAATATGTCAATATATTTCTTGAATATTTTTTATAATTGTTATTGTGCCTTTTATGAGAATATTAACATTTATATTAATTTTCATACTGTTTTCACCGCTACATGCTACGCCTTCTTGGGAATCGCCTACATTGCACAACGGCCAATTGCGGATAGACGGCCAATTATTTAAAAGGCTTGGACTCGGCATGTTGAACGGTTCGCCGGAATTTAAATTTCCAATCTACCTCGAACACAACATATCAAAATATCCATTTGGAGAATTTGAAAGGTTTTCGCAATGGAGCGTTCCGCAGCTGACGAGCTATGTTGCCCCTATTAACGGCGGAATTTTCTGGTTGTCTCCGGGCGGGGAAGAATATTTTTTCAAGCCAAACGATCCGACATACAAGATTTTAAACTACCGCCCAAATAAAATAAAGGGTTCATATGTGGCAGTTCGCGGAAACAATAAAAAAGAACCTGATAGAATCTATATAATCTCAAAAGACAAATTCGTATATGCCTACGACAAAGGTATATTAAAAAACCTTGAAGCGCCGTCAGGCAGGCGCCTCTATTTTAAAACAAACGGCATTAGGATAACGGGAATCGAGCAAAATGTGGATGGGGAAGGATTTGAGCTCTTATCGGCCAAGTACGACGAACTCAACCGACTTGTTTTCTTAAAAATAGGGGCAATATGGCACGAATTTAAATACGACGGCGAATCGGAGATTCTGACCTCATGGTGCCCTTTCGGGCTAAAAGAACGAGAAACCTTGTTTACTTATAAAGACGGATTGCTTTCTGCAATTATCCATCCCAATACAGACAAAGAAGATTTTACGTGGATTACAACATTAAAGGATTTTGAATTGTCCGGGAACAGATATTTGGACAATGTAAAATTCAAGCCTGTACTGCTTTCAGATTCCGATAACATATACAATTTTGCGCAAGAAAAAGCGGGAATTGTAATGCAAAAAACAAATCTCTTGGAAAATTCCGACAAAATTATTTTTAACCCGATAACGAATCGCCTCACTACCATTGACAAAGGAGGCGTGTCAAGCTCGGTGCAATGGGGACGAGGCTTTCAAAACGAAGCTACAAACAAATTAAGCGAAATCATCTCTCCCAAAGGGGAAATAATCGTAAAATTGGAATATGACGAAGAAGGCCGAATATCTCAAATGGCCAAACGCGGAGAGAAACCCACGATATATAAATACGACGACCAAGATAGAATCGTAGAAATCAGCGTCGGGGACTATCCGGCAACCAAATATGAATACGATAAAAATTCTATACGCCCCACAAAAATAATAAATTCTTTGGGAGAGATTACTGAATTTTCGTACGGAGATGACAAACAGATTATTTCCCTAAAAAATGCAAACAATGCCATTCAGAAGTTCAATTACGATAAATGGGGAAGAATAACGCGCCGCAACTATCCAATGGGAGTATGGATTGCGTGGGAATATGACAACTTCGGCAGAGTTTCAAAACGGGAATATTCCAACGGAAATTCCATAAAATTTGAATATGATGAGTATTCGCAAATTAAACGCGTTGTTGAGAATGAAAAAATTGAATGGGAGTATTTTTACAAACCCAACGGAATGTTAAAGCTTTTAACGCGGAACAAGCGGAAATGGCTCGAAATCGACAGTAAAATACAGGATGAAAAGGAATATCTTTCAATTATAAACAACAAAGGCGCTGAATCACAAAAAACTTATGATCTAGACGGGAAACTCCTTGAAGAGGTAAACCCGCTCAAAGACACCATACAATACAAATATAACCCAATAGGAGAGCTCACCGGGTGGATTGCTCCGGACGGCAGCGACGTAAAATTTGAATATGACGCCCGCGGTAAAATGGTGTTCCATGAAAATCATATAGGGCAAACCATAGAAAATAAATACGATAAATACGGGAATCTTGCGGAAAAAAAGACTAAGGAACAGACTATAAAGATTGAATACGACGCATTTGACAGGGTCGTAAAGCGCAAATATTCCGACAAACAGATTACCAACATCACTTATGATGAATACGGCAGAATAAAATCTATTGTTTCAGCAGATGTTAATATTGAGTTGGAATACGATGCGCTAGGGAGAGTGACAAAGCGCATGGCAACTTTCCCTGATGGGAGTAAGAGTGTGATTATAATAGAATACACTAATTCCGGGCAACGTAAGCGCGTCTTTAGCGCATTACAAAACCCTGATAAAAGCGAAAAAGAACGAAACGACGTACGTTATGAATATGACGAACTTAATAGGCCCATTAAGATGCTAATAAATAATGGCGGAGTTGTTAGATATTATTACGATAAAAAAAGTCAGATGCTACTTAGTAAGGTGTTCCCTAACGAGAATAAGAACACATATTCTTATGACACTAACTTTCGTCTTAAAACCATACAAAATTACGATGCAAAAGACAACCCCATCGGGGGCATCCAATATGATTGGGATACGGACGGCACCCTTAATGGCAAGAAAATCTGGTAATTGAGTTTACTTTCGAGAGTAGGCGTAGGTTCGGTCCCATTAATCGGCGTATTACTGTTATTTCCTGCCGCCCAATCACACTGAATGGTTGACAGGGAAATCCCCCGGTCAAAATATCGAAATCCGGTATGTCTTCCGGCTTTATTTTTGTTATGTCGCCATGAGGCTTTTCAAAGAAATTCGCCTCATACGTCTTTTGAGCGTTTACATCCCATTCGGAGGAGAATATACATTCGCATCTGCCTGTTCGAAGGCTAATCGTATACCGCCTATGCCTGCAAATAGGTCTATGAACTTCAACGCATCTTTAGCGTATTCCTGTACCGCAACTGGTGTGCTTATACCCTGTTCATCATTAGGTTTTTTTGAGTGAATCTCTCTGGGGCTCCCCTTCCGATGAAAGGGCTCAAATGGCTTGTCGTAAGATGTACACATACAGCTCTATTCTAGGAACTGTATCCGCCGATCTAATTTTACCTAACTCCCATCTCCCCTACGGATGCTTTGGCAAATTTATAAAATTTAGCTTGTAAAAATTCCAACACGAGATGGCAACAAAACTAACGAACTTTTATGTGGATTTATTGCTGATTAACTTGATAAACCCATCTTGTACATTATACAAAACTACCACTACATTACCATCGAATCCTACTATGGGGCTATAGCTCATATAGCTTGACGTTTTCTACATAACTTACCCCAAAAAGCTGTCTATTTGAGAACACTCACTTGCACTATAAAGCATGTACAAATTTACATATTAACGCCCACAATTCTTCCATAAAATGCACCTTCGTCTCGGACAATCTACCCCTACTTTTCCCCTATGTAAATCTTACCACTTAATACCCAATTAACCGACCTATAAGACCGCAAATAATTACCTCATCCCTATTCAAAACCTGCCGCTTTCTTCACATATTTTCTGCGCAAGTTTGCCTTAAAAGAACACGCCGAATCACCAACATATACCTTAACCTTTAATCCCAAAATAGCGTGCAATTAGCATCAACTATCCGCACCTTTCCCCGCGACAAAATACATACGCTACTTGCAAATAAATGCCATCATTTTATCCATCGGTTTGCTCGTAAAAAGCATCGCATACCTTCACCTAAACACCAACCTTTTGGTCAAAATACATTGCGCATCTGCCCCAAAACTTTTCTACTCACATGACAAAATCTATTACCAAAATCTCCCCATATACGAACTGACGTTTTGCCAGTCCCGCTTCACAAAATTCTAAAAGTTTAGTGGCTAATTTTTCTACCCAATAGGTCTCATAGTTTGTAGCGTAACAATCTTCATATGTACCCAACTACCTCTTCATAAAAGGGGTATTTTGTATTGGGATTTAACTTCGCATATTGCGGCAAAACTTTTTAAGATCTTAACGTGCGTAGCACGTTGAATTCTTTGCGATGCGTAGCAGCGCATCTTTTGATTTGCGTAGCAAATCTTCCCCACGAAGCGTAAGCGGAGTTGGGGCAAGGAGACGCCCGTTAGGGCGTCTATCTTGCGTGAAATTTTGGGTCAGAAACGCATTTTCCCTAAAAAATGGCATGTCTATATATAGACACCTGAACGGACAGAGGACATTTGGGCAGGATTCTTTATTTCTATATAGACACCTGAACGGATAAGGGCAAAACGGGCAATTTTTGGCATTTTGAAAATGATGGTAAAAATTGATGAAAATAAAACTACGTCTATATGTGGACACCTGACCTGGCAAGAGACATTTGGAGGGAAATTTTGTAAAGAATATAGACTCCTGAACAGACAAATACATTTCAGATACACATGATCAGAGTAGAAAATTCCGTCGTGTTAGGGAAGACTAAATTCGTGGTATTTTGGGGCGCTAAAAGCAATCGGGCACTTCGTTAAAGCAATCCCATTTTGGTTTACATGGTTACAGCTAAGATAGATAATTGTCTGATGGATTTTGGGGGGACTTAATGTGTACAAAACTTTGCCTAAAGTGACGCTGGGAATTGTACACAAAAATGGATCAAGGTGTACATCCAATATTGTAAATTTTCCCTACAGGTTATTTGCAAATTCTGTGTCATAAATGTGTAAATTATATCTCCGATTTATCCATGGGAAAGATGTAACCTTTGAAAATATATTCGCCAAGAATTTTGCACATGAGAGGAGTAAATTGTTGCGCAAAGTCGGTACGGTTAAGGAGGGTTTAGTGTTCTCTAAAATGCTCAACCTTGGTGAAGATGTTTGTGGCTTACACGGTGCAAAATATGCACGCACTTTTGGATGCCTAATTACATTTTTTTAATGTACATTTGTCTGTCCTATTCTCAGCGCAAAGTGTTACACAGGTTTTACCATGGCTGAGGTATCCGTGCTGTGTATTCTCACATACATAAACCGACCCTTGCCCCTTAAAAACTTTCGCACAAAGAAGCAACTATATCGCGTATATGTTAACATGCAAGATGTACACACAAAGCGTACAATATCTGCCGGCAAAGTGGGATTAATTTTTGCAGGTAGAGTGTGTATACGACAACAAAAAGTCCGCTCTGATTTGGAAGGACTTCTGTAGGAAATTATCCTCTTATGCTAAGTATGTATCATTGTCCCGAACTATGGTATTGCATACATCGGATGTGAGACGGTGTAATCATACTACATTCTGTCAGATATCTTTCCAAAATCACTGTTAGCTTTCTATCGCGGACATACTTTGTTGTCAATTCAACGTTCCAATCTACGTTATACCTACCGTATTTGTTAAGCTTCCAATTTTCTGGAATCGGTCGCTTAATCCCCTAAATTTCCGAAGTGGAAATCAGGTTATTATCAGTGAAGAAAGAACTAACAATAATAACAAGTTGTCCGTCAAAGGAGGTGAGCTTATTGGATGAACAATCAAACATGCCGCCAACATATTTCGGTGTACCTCTCAGGGGTGTAAGACGGTTGCCGGAACAATTGAAATGTCTGCCTACTTCGGAGGGTATCCCGAGTTTCCAAATACATCATGTCATGCAATAGAAACTTCCGGAGACTTTGCCAAATTATGCAATCATTCTTTCGCTTTCCACTTGCTTTTATGCTTTTCTTCTTTATTGAAAAGCTAATTTATTTAATTTAACCTATCTAATAGTTTCTACCCCTTTCCCGTTCGTAGCGCCCTAAAAACTTTACTAAATTTCGTCAAAAATTGCCCCTATCTTCGATTTTATGGTTAAGAAGCTTGGAGCTTACTCATTTTAGGATATAAGGGTTTCTGAAAGCAGTTTTACGCGATTTTGCTGTCATATCCCGTTGCAGTCTACCTACTATAGTAAACCCTTATTCCTTGCTATTTGGAAAACTATACTTTTTCTGTAACTTTTGGAATTGGGGGCTCCGGCAATCATTTCAGGATATTTTTTACGATAACGGTTGAGGGTTCGGTCAGATATGCCTCCTAAAAGCATTCTAACCTGCTTTCCACACAATTCAGAGGGAAGGATATCTGCTGGAATGAGGCGATTTTCTTTAGGGAGAGCATTAATAAATCCTTCCATAAAAGCAGGATTATTGGCACATGCCGCCCCCACCGCGCGCATATCCGCAATTTTCAGTAATTCAATTAGTGTTTCGGTTGCTTCCAATTTTGTCATACCCCTAGTTTAGGATAGGGGAGTTTTTTTATTTGGTTCTATGGAAAAGTATTTTCTAGCCTCTGCTTCGTTTGCTATACCTTTATAAAACTTTTCAAAAGTTTTGAATCCTCTGACATGCCCCATAATCTCTACTACAACGCGCGGATCCAAGTAATGGTATCCATAACTTCCAAAACAGTGGCGCAATATGTCTTGGGTGGCTTTCCCCATAATTTTTCGTCTGATGCGCCGCATGGTCGAATAGCTAAAGTTACATATAGGCCCTTTTCTCTGTGGTTCTGGCGTTAGTTCAAGAAATTTCCATATATTACCTATATCCCCTGAAATCACGCGAAGCTTACGGATTTTTGAAGTTGCTCCCGGTATGGTTATTTCACGGCGCGAAAAATCAACATTTTCCCAAGCTAACCTTGATTTGGAATTTTTTGGACATATTTCCTCTGGCCTTATTCCCGCGAAAGCCAGCAGTGCGAAACTAGCTAAAACAGATGGTTTTTGTGGGAGATTCTTAAAGATTTTCTCCACTTCCTCCACGGATAATATTTCCGGCGGAGTTTCGTCCTTCTTTACCTTCTCAATGGATATATTGACTGTAGGATTGATTGTAAGGAATCCTTCTCTGACCAAATACCTGAAAAAGGTCTTTAGGCGCATTAGGAAATGTTCCTGCACGGAAATTTTATCCTTTGAGTTTATAAGTACCCTTAGTTTTTTTTCTGTAATAGATCCAATAGGATATGTATCCCCAAAGCTATTTTCCAACCAGCCAAGGTAGTGAATGTATTCATTCATAGTACTGTCTCTGCAGTTGGATTTCTTGCGAGCTTTTAAAAACTCTTTTACAGCCTCGCCAAGAGAAACGTTTCGTTCTGCCGTATGTATATATTTCTTTATTAATATATCGCATACCTCATCGTAAGCTTTTTCAACTTCAATCCCAAGTTTAGCGCAGAGTTCTTGAAACTGTATTTGACGTATAATCCCCATTGCGCTTATATCAATATTGCTTGGGATCGTGCGTGCCGTGAGAATGCTTTGGGCGAATGATTCCGCGTCAGTTCTAGTTCGAAATGTCGCCGACTTTCTCTTGCCGTGTTCAAAGAATTTTACACGGTAGGAGCGTATATTTCCATTCTTAGTCCTTCTTTCCTCTATTGTTGTTCCGCTTGCCTTCATATTTGAAGTTTAGTCAGGCAAGGTCAAAATTTTAGTATTTAGTCTTGTCGTCTAGCGAGCTATATTTTCTGGAACCGGGACAAACGCAAATAGCGTGAAATGGCAGATCTTTCATATATTGAAATAGGTAAAGTCGTATTACTTAGGTAAAACCACAAATATTTTTTTAATATCTCGCGAATTAAAATCTCCAGTGCATAAAAGCTAAAGGAGTTAGACAAGCGGCTTAGG
>OJNQ01001542.1_pt1 | contig 16270 bp, 19 predicted proteins | sample 1597621 | NCBI WGS metagenome assembly OJNQ01 (sample SAMEA2452137, study PRJEB22498) | human gut metagenome | reverse complement strand
ATTTTCACCAGTTGCGACACACCTACACAAGCAACCTTCTGGCAAATGGAGCAGCACCAAAGGATGTGCAGGAACTGTTAGGGCACTCAGATGTCAGTACCACCATGAATGTCTATGCACACTCTACAAGAAAAGCCAAGCGGGAATCTGCAAGGTTACTTGATAAAGTGGCAGGCAATGACTAAATAAAACTTTCCCTTATTTCCCTTACGATTATCTCATAAGGGCAAAAATAAGGGAAAATACATATCGTTTCGCTAATGCACAGGCTGGAAAGCCTGTAAAATAGGGAAAGTTAGAAATATATTTCGGCAAACTTGAAGTTATAGTTTTCCTTACTTCTATAAATCTTCATCTTCTTCATCTTCTTTATCTTTTTTTCGTTTACTGCTACGTGAACTATCTATTCCTGCTCCAACGGCTACACCGATAGCAATTCCCAAAGGAAGATTATCTAAGGCAGTTCCAAATGCAACACCTAAACATAAACCAATTGCCATATACATAATGACACCTCCATAAATTCCGATTGAGATTTCACCTGTTTTAAGAAATTTAATAACTGTTATATTTTGTTATTAAATTCTCTGCAAACCATTGAAAACACTGGATTTGTCGCAGGTGAGCTTTCCCTTATTGTTTCCCTTGTGTTATATCGTCCCACCAGTGTTTACGAACTCTGATAAGGGCAAAAACAAGGGCAAGAAAATTATATAAAACAGTATAACACAAAATAAAAGTGACATGGTGAACTGATTGAAATGCTTCTGATTTTGTAGCAAATAATTGATAGAACGATAAGGAGATAAGATACGATGAGAACAATATTTGCTGAATATAATCCCGGACGAAACAGCATTGATGTTTATACCAGTGCAGACTATATGCTTCGCATTGACTGCTGGGAAGCAGAAAAGAATTTGAGAACCACACCCGAATCAGATTGTGCATTAAACACACTTGACATTATAGTAATGTTCAAAAAAAGCTCTCTGTGCAATGCACAGGAGCTTTTTATATGTAGACCTCTATTTATTTGTGCTGTCTGCATCAATTACAGACTGAATCTGCTTCATAAGGGCATCATAGTTGTCCTTGTTATCAATTCCGCTGAGCATTGGTTCGCCTACAATTTTGCCATTTCTGTCAACAAGTATAGTTGTTGGAAAGGCCATGATTTCTGAGGCATATTTACCGGCAGCACTAGAGGAGTCAATTGACAGATTACGATATTTGACACCCTGGCTTTCAAGAACAGAGGCAGCCTCTTTGATAGCTGTTTTATTGCCATCGAAGGTCTCAGTGTTGATGCCAACAACTTCTCCGCCCATTGATTTGATAGCATCATTTAATTCGTTAAGCTTGGATAATTCAGCGACACATGGTTTGCAGCCGGTAAACCAGAAATTGACGACTGTTACTGCATTACCGGAAAACAGGCTGTCATCAACCTTATTGCCATCAAAATCCTCACCGGAAAAATCACTGAATACAGATGAGGCTTTAGAGCTGTCCTTCTTGTTATCGTCTGATGATGTATTTTTGTTTTCAAGCTCTGCTATCTGTTCCTCGATTTTTCGTATGGTTTCAATATCCTCATTAAGTGTTTTAAGCTCATCGTCTGTGAATGAATTCTTGTTTGATTCTACGGTACCGGCAAGATAATCAGCATAATTTCCGTTTGGATCGGCGTCACTTTTGTTCATCATGCCAAATGCCTTGTTCCACACATCAGCGTGATCTGCAAAAAGCTGATTTTCCTGCTGATATAAATCAGCAAGCCTGGAATCTGATTTGCCGGATGCTTCTGAGCCGGCTTCAGTCTGAGTGTTCTTAGAATCTGTTGTGGAAGCTTGCTTTACGCCACATGCTGTAAGTGATAATGCTATGCAGAGTGTAAAAATAAAAATAAATGATAATTTGTTTTTCATGAGTAATTTCTCCTTTAAAATAATAGTAAAATGTTTAATAGCTATCTGTTGTCATTTTTTTGACATGATTTTCCCATAAACCGGTAGCAGATGGCGTCCTTCGGACAGGCCTTTATGCAGGCACCGCAGCGTATGCACTCGGGGTGATCCGGTGTCTTGCACACATCCACATCCATCTTACATGCCTTTGAGCATTGGCCGCATCCGACACATTTGCTGCTATCAACGGTGATTTTGAGCAGGCTGACCTTATTAAATAATGAGTAGATTGCTCCAAGTGGACAAATCCATTTACAGAAGGGCCTGTAAAATAAAATACTTAGCACAATCACTGCAATTAAAATCATACACTTGAAAGAAAAAAGCTTTCCCAGCGCAGAACAGATAGCAGCATTTCCAATAGATAACGGTATAGCACCCTCTAAAACACCCTGAGGACAAATATATTTGCAGAAGAACGGGTCTCCCATTCCTATAGAGTTCGTTACAAGCATCGGAAGAAGTATAACGAAAACAATAAGAATGACATATTTTAGGTACCTAAGAGGCTTTAGTTTGGCTGTGGATAATTTCTTTCCGGGGATTTTATGAAGTAAATCCTGAAACCATCCAAATGGGCACAAAAAACCACATATAAATCTGCCGAGAGTTACACCGAGTAAAATAAAAAATCCGGTTATGTAGTATGAAAACTTAAATTTTGATGATCCGACAACTGCCTGAAATGCCCCTATTGGACAGGCTCCTGTCGCGGCAGGGCAGGAGTAGCAGTTTAATCCGGGTACGCATACTGTTTTTGCATTGCCCTGATATATTTTACCCTTAAATAAATTTGGAATATGAATATTGGTCAGCAGCGTTGCTGCGGCCTGTATCCAGCCACGTATTTTTGCCAGTTTTCTTGATAGTAATTTCTTTTCCTTATCCAATTCCGACACACTCCAGACATAGTTTTATTGCTTTACCAAGCACTGTAGCCGCCTCACCTCTGACTGCACCATAGCTTATCATGGATACACCAAGGATAAGCAGAATGATTTGACATGTTTTTTGGTATTTCAACATAATGTTGCTCCTTTTTGTTGTATTGTTGACTAGCTGACTTTGATATTATACAATATAGGTTGTAAAATTATTGTTAAGAAGCAGGAGAACATTTTGAGATTATTAATTGTTGAGGATGAGAAACAAATATGTGATATGGTTGCAAAGAGTCTGTATGCTGCCGGTTATGAGGTGGATACCTGTTATGATGGGAAAGAGGCTCTTGAATGTATACTGTCGGAGAATTATGATCTGATAGTTTTGGATTTGAATCTGCCGGGGATGGATGGCATGGAGCTTCTTAAGGAGCTTAGAAAATACAATGATGAAACTAAGGTTTTGATATTATCTGCAAGAGGTCAGATTGCTGATAAGGTAGAGGGACTGGATGCAGGAGCAAATGATTACATGGAAAAACCATTCCATCTGCAGGAGCTTGAGGCACGTATCAGAAGCCTGACAAGAAGGAAATTTGTACAGAATGATATATGTCTTAAATGCGGAGAAATAAAGTTTGATACGATTAAACGCGAGGCATATGCAAAGGAAGAGCCGGTTCCACTGACAAGAAAAGAGAATGGTATTTTGGAATATTTACTTATCAATACAGGCAGACCGGTGAGTCAGGAGGAGCTGATAGAGCATGTGTGGGATGCCACGGCAGACAGCTTTAGCGGAGCAATCAGGGTACATATGTCTTCACTTAGAAAAAAGCTTAAGGCGAAGCTGGGATATGATCCCATTCAGAACAAGGTAGGTGAAGGCTATAAAATACGGGAGGAGTCTGACAGATGAAAAGAATGTCGCTACAGTGGAGACTTACGTGCATTACTACATTGTGTATTGCTATTATATGTGGCTGCCTGACTATGTTTGTCTATAAAAATGGTGTGCATTACATCGATTCTCTGCAGGATGCGGTAGAGTCACAGGGGGATGAAAAAGGAAACAAATCAGATGAAATATATATCAGCATACCGGACGATAAGTGGGATGAGTTTGCGGATGAATTTTCGGTTCAGGTGTACAATAATAAGGCCGACTATAAAAGAAACAGTCTGATAATCACGGTTTTGCTGGCGCTTTTGGGAGGTGTCGTCACTTATTTTATAAGCGGGCATGCACTCAAATCAATCAGGGAGTTTTCAGATAAAATTGAAGAGGTACAGGCTCAGAATCTGTCTGATTCAAGAATAGAGGAAAACAATGTTAAGGAACTGAACCAGCTGGGTATTTCTTATAATAAGATGCTTGAGCGTCTGTCGGAAGCATTTGAGATACAGAGACAGTTTACTGCAAATGCAGCACATGAGCTGCGTACTCCATTAGCGTTAATGCAGGTACAGCTTGATTTATATAATTCTGCCTCTCACCCGGGAAATGATGCAGACACTTTGCAGACCATAAAAATGGTTACGGAACAAAATGATAAATTAAACAGGATGGTAAAGACTCTTCTTGACATGAGTGAGCTTCAGACGGTGGGAAGGAATGATAAAATTATATTGGATGCTATTGTTGAAGAGGTTTTGGCAGACCTTGAGCCTCTTGCCGTGGAAAAGAATATAAAGCTGATTGGAAAATGTGAGGATGCCACTATGATAGGCAGTGATATCCTTATTTACAGGCTTGTATACAATCTGGTTGAGAATGCCATCAAATATAATCATCCGCTCGGACAGGTTACAGTAACCGCATATCAGAGAAACAAGCATGTTTATCTGTCTGTAGAAGATACGGGAAGCGGAATACCAAAGGAGCTTAGGGAGAGAGTGTTCGAGCCATTCTTCCGTGTGGATAAATCCAGAAGCCGGGAGCTGGGTGGCGTAGGGCTAGGTCTTGCTTTTGTCCGTGAAATCGTTAGCGTACATGATGGCAGTATTTGTATCAAATCAGGCAAGACTGGGGGAACGATTTTCGAGGTGACTTTTACACAGCATTCAATGTAGCGTTCCATTTAACACCACTGCAACCGGAAGATCCCTCCAGCTTACATTCTGATTTTCCAGAACATCTACGGAAAGTGTTCCCGAGATGATCGGTATCAGGTTATTATTCAGATAATGCAGACATACCGGCACGAAGTCCGAACCGTTTCTGCAAAACCGGCTGCAGATAATATCTCCATCCATATTCTTCACCGAAAAATGCAATAAATACAAAGAAATAGTTAATAGGAAGCGCAACAATATTGATCCACATCACAGGATTTTGAAACATTGCAATCCATTCTTTTACATACTGCATTCCACTGCCATCAGTCACGCCCGCTGCCGGATACATCATCTATGCTGTCGGAAATACCGTAAGGTCATAACCCTTTGTACTGCCATACCACATCAGAATTCCCATCAGACAGGTCAGTCCGTAAGCCATCAGCACATAAATAATCAGCCTCGTTTATGTTATTTCTTTTTGTTCTATTTTCAAACTCCTCCCATTAAATCATGAATGATACTTGTTTATTAATCCAATTCGATTGAATCCGATATATAATAGTGAAACTTATTTTTTCTGCAATACTGTTTAATTTGTCTGATCAGTTTTTTATCTTTCGTGTATTCTAAAAGATAGACTTCCATTCTATCTTTTTTACATTTTTGAACATAATCGGAAAAATATTTGCGTACATCTTTTGGCTGTTTTCCAAACGTGCCCGTTTCAAACCGAATACTGCTCCACACAGATTCCTGATTAACGGCAGTCATGATATCTTTCGCCGATCCGTATGTTTTTCTGTACTTTGTCACAAAAACATCTCCGCCATTGATCATGACACCTTTTCCAAGACGTTTGATATTTTTCAGTATTTTGGCCAGTCCTTTAAAATTTTTCTTTGTCTTTGCATAATCGTAGACATCGCAGTTGTCAATAAAGAAACCATCCACCCCTTTTTTCAGCAGCTTCTTCGACAGTTTTCCCATAAACTTCTGCCAGTCCTTATTCGAAACATCTACCCACTTTTCTTCTTCCCAGTTCTCATAATTTCCGATTGTAAGATATTCATATTTCTTATAATAATAGCGAAAATTCTCGATGGAACCGACATTTAAGTAAGTATATACTTTTATGCCTTTTTTGTGCAGGGTACGGATATCTTTTGCAGAAAAATACTGTGCATCAATGACCACCAGCCTATATCCGTATAACTTTTTTATCTGAGACGAATCAATGCTTAAAAATACGCCATATTCTTTTTTCTCTTTTTGGTTCTTTGCGTCTACCGCACATGGTCCTGCCAGTACGCCAAGAAATAAACTGAACATCCATGTTAAAATCAAAATCTTTTTCCAAAAATATTTCAATTTTTTACTCACTCCTGTTCTCCCCATGACTTCATCTTCTGCCTCTTTTCAAATCATAAAATAGTTGAGCTATTCTGCAAGCATGCAAGCCTATTAACCAACAGTTTACCATTCTTTTCCCAAAAATGCATTATTAAAAAAGTTTTTATACAAAAAAACCGCAACCCCTGATTTCTCAAGGATTGCGGAATACAATCTAAAACATAAAATTTTAAATTATAAATTACTCGATGATTGTAGCAACACGTCCTGATTGTATTTATGTTTCCATGCACTACCAGGCATTATCACACAAATCGGCTTTTTTCAGGCTTTCTTAATATGCACAATGCAGTACCCATATGCATTATCAAGTGCGTATTTGTTGCAAATCTGTTGCAAAAGTACAAATTTGTTGCAAATATATGTGCGTCCATTTCTTGGGACTCTTTCCTAGAAAATCCTTAAGTTTTTTGATAGATTTTCCATTGCCTCTTTTTTCTTCGTCTCTGTCACTTCGGCATAAATATCCATTGTAGTATTTATATCCGCATGCCCCATGACAGTTTGAATCACTTTAACGTTTGTTTCGTTTTCACAAAATCTGGTACAAAAAGTATGTCTAAAGGTGTGACATGAGAAAAAAGGTAACATAATCGGTTCTCTATGCTCTTTTTTCGCCCTAACCTCTTCTTCAGCATTATGATTATTAACAATGCGTCGAATCGAATGGTCAATCGCTGAATGTTTATATAAAGAACCTGCTTTATTGATAAAGATGAAATCCGTCATGCCATCTACCACTAATGGACTAATTCCATTCTTTTTCCGCTCATCGTACAACTCCTTCAACACTTCATACACAGCATCCAACATTGGAATTTTTCGTATCCCAGCTTTCGTCTTTGGTGGACCTGCTTTAAACTCTAATGTATATGGTGCTTTCTTTCCTCTCCGGAAATATGTCATACTATGATTGATATCAATCACATGATTTTCCATATCAACATCTTGCCACCGAAGCCCGCAAATTTCACCTATGCGGCACCCGGTTCCAAGCAAAACAGTAAAAAGAGGACGCCAATAATCATATAGCGGATGTCCAGTCACATAATCCAAGAGTTCTCGCTGTTGCTCAAGTGTCAGTGCGCGCTGCACTTTCATCTTACGTCCCTGCCTCTTTCTTACTTCTGAAAGAACCCCATCACTAGGATTTTTTCTGATAATGTCATCACGTACCGCCATATCAAAAGCCGGATGCAACACACAGTGCAAACTTTCGACACTTTTAACCTTTATACCTTTATCAATTAGAGAAAGATAAAAGTTTAGTACATCCGAATATCGAAGTTCCGTAACTTTTCTTTTTCCGAAACCGTCACTACAAAAATGATCATATGTGTAACGATAATTTGCGTAAGTCGAGGAGGCAAGATTATTCTTAGTCGCCATATACCGGTCAACCAAAAAATCCAAATCTGCTTTTCCCGCCACATAAGAATCAATACCATCCAACTGGTCTCGTTTCAATTCATCTTCCTTTTCACGAAGTTCCATCAATGTGTTTGCATAAATGTAACATCGCTTGCCAACTGGATTTGTGTATGTATACACATATCGTCCATCTTGCGACCGCTGGACTTCTCCTTTGCGTAGCGCTCTGCCTTTATTATCTTTTCTTGCTTTTGCCATACATTCTCCTTTCCATTATCTAGAAAAGAGATTTTGTACCTGTACTAATTTCCCTTGAAAAATTGTTCAAGAGCACACTGTACAACTTTTGTAATGGATAGCTTATGCGAAGTTGCATATTGCATTAAGATTTCATATTCCTGATCAGACAAACGAACACCGATTGATTTCTTTTTCGTTATTTTCTGCTTAGGACGTCCCATCTTCGCCATCTGCTCACCTCACATTATTTACTATCTTCAGTATACTTTTTGTTAAACAATTTGTCAAGACTTTTCGTCAAACAAAATCTCATGTATGTTTTCTAAATTCTAAATGTCTCCAAGTACGTTTCAAACAGTTCGCAATTTACAAGTGCCATTTTCCCAACTTTATAAATAGCTCCAGCATCCTTTGCCATATCCTGAAATTTACGCATACTCATACTATACATTTCAGCTCCTTCTTTATATCTGACAAACTTCTTTTGCCCATCTTTTTTCATTATTGCAGCTTTTCCTTTCTTGTCTCAGTACTCTTTTACTTTCTGAAATGTATGCATCCAAAATTGTCACACACTTTAGATGCATATTTTCAGAATCAGAAAGTTCAAAGTTCTTCCAAAGAATTTCACTTGGCATCTCTGCCAATAACAGCATACCACTTCGGATACGCTCTCATTGACAGGGTTGCTTATTGCTCCAGTTGAAATCATCGGTCACTGTGGTTAGCAGTGCACTCGGGACTTGCACCCTCTATCATTGGACCCATACGGGGAGTATCATTATCATAAAGCAGTCGCAACCCGGAACCACCACAGTTCCTATTTTGCATGGATGTTCTCGCTCACGGTATAAACCGGTCATGGCGTATCTGCGTTTCGGCGCAATGCGTAGCTGCTTTGGACGTCCGACGAAATCATCGTATTTAGTTAATGTGTCCTTATTGTAGACACACTCTTAGTATAAAAAGGGACTTTTTGTTTGACTAGACTATTTATTCCGCAGCATTTACCACGGTTTATCGCAAGAAAACATGGAAACTTCCGAAAACACGAACAAGGCGGCCTGTAAGCCACCTTGACATTTTTCTAAATATTTTTTACTTTTTCTCTAATGTTGTCTGGCAGATTCGATATTGAATCTTCTGATTTATATGTTATTGTAGAATAACTTTTTTCGTTCGTCTGCTTTGAAAAAATGTATTTTACCTCATATAGTTCTTCAAATCTGCTAGTACTGATATCCTCTACTCGGAATGAATAAGGGACCAGACACTCATCAATCAAAGTTCCTGTCTTGTCCCGATTCGGTCCGCACAAAAGAACAAATTGAAAATTAGTTACTCCTATTTTATATATAGCCGTTATCGTCACTATTTCTGTCGCAATCATTACATTGGTGCATGTAACCTTATACAAATTCTCCAAATGATTGATTTTCCTTTCCGCCAGATCATACGGATGCGTCTTATCAAACATCACTTCACTTGGTCTTAACCCTTTTTTCTTCTTTGCGTGAAGGAAAAAACCTTTTGCTTTCAAATTAGTCTTCACTCCGGTTAAATGTAAGAATGAAGAACTCTTAAAGACGATTTCAACATAACTATCCTCATATACATAAAGAAAAGTTCTTCCTGCTAAATGTTTTTGATAATTAATCGCTGCACTATGTATTTTCTTTAGCAATTTTGATTTTCCCATCTTTATTCTCTCTTTCTTTCCTTCACTATGCCACAAAAAAAAGGGAAGCTCTCGCTTCCCTTAGAATCACCACTGGCAGTTTGCTTAAGCTGTTACCCTCAAGCCAATCGCATATGACCTAATCCTCATATTGGATATGGCATTTTCCTCTAGGATACTGTGCCACGCAGTTTGCTATAACCAAAATTATAACATAGCCACAAATCTTTACATCCTTTGTGTGGATGTCCAGTGCTTTCTATCTATTATATTATGAAGAAATTTTGATTTTGTCAATCAAATTTCTTCATATACAATGTTTTATGTACTAAGTGAAACATACTTTTTAAATCTTCTTTTCTGCAATCATTCTTAAGCTCTGCAAAAACTCAAACAATATTTCCTGATATTCCGCCGGAAGCAATCTTGATTCTTGGATCAGTTCAATCTCCTGTATTTTCTGCAGTACCACAATCTGTTCATTCGTTTGAAACAATTCAAAAGGTTCAATGCTCATTCCATGACTTATCTTAACAATATTGCTTTCCCGAATATCATAATCTTCTTTTCTGAGTATGTCATACAACGTACTTTGCGACATTCCGCTCTTCTGCGAAAATCTGTACTTTGACATTTTTGTTGCTTCTAAATATTGAATTAGTTTTTCTCGGACTATGCTCTTATACATCTTTCAAGCATCCACATCCTTCCTGTGACCACAAGTAAAGTATACACTACCCTTTTATTGTATGGTAGACTATTTGTTCCGTGGTAAGTACCACGGTAATCCGTGATATTCTTTTTACAACCAATCACATAATACACTTTGAAATTTCCACTTTTTTGGAATTTTCGACTAATCCTGTTATTATTATGCTTTTTGATATAGTTCTATAATGCATCTCGCCCGATAACACAAAAGTTCAATAATGGAAGGATCGGATGTCGTCTCAATTCTTATATATTCTGTAAGGTTTATAATCCAGTTACAGATGGCGGTTTTCGTTGAAACAATCCTCATCCGAAAAATATTGTCCTGCGCTTTCATTTTTGATGTAATTCGAAATTCCAGTTCCACCGCTTCCACCAGTGTTTCATCAACCAAAAGTGTAGCACTGACTGGCTCTTCATATGACATACGTGGATGCTCTTCCAAATACTTTGAGATTTCAAAAAACTCGTCAACACTTTCTACAGAATAAAAATCTCGCCCACGCTCAAAGTTCATTTCCACCTGCTCCATCCGGTCGATTCGATAATGCGACAGCGCATCCCTTCCATCTGTATTGCAGATCAAGTAATACCAGCCTCCGCTAATGATCAAAAAATACGGGGATACTTTAAACACTTTATCTGTCAGTCTCCCATTTTTTCGATACCGGAATGATACTGTTCTTGATCTTTTAATCGCTTTCCCGATTTCAACTAAGTAATTATAAATATACGCATTTTTTGTTCTCTTTAGCATTTCACGGTACTTCACAAATTCAAACCAGCTGCCAAAATATTTGCTGGCACATCGTTTCAACTTTTCAAGCAGCCTTTTGGCGCAATTATTATCTATCCCCGGAGAAAATAAAATACTATCATGCAGCATGCGAATTTCTGTATCAGTAAACAATCGGCCATTCAGATAATAGGTTTTTATATAACCGCCCGATTGGTTTGGGTTTGCAACCGTTCTTTCACATATTTGCAATTCCTTTTGTCCATCCGGTTTCCATTGTGTTTCTTGAAAAAACAAGTTCAGCTGACGAATATTCGATGAAACCAGTTTTTGTAATCCCAATCTTGTCATTCTTCTTTCTGCTTCAAAATCCTCTTCCAATCGATTGCAGATAAAATCCATAGTAACCATGTTCTCCTTATCTGCGTGCTTCCATAAGATTCTAAGTATCAATAACGGAATCATCTTCTTACTAGTTGTTTTCCCCATATCTAATCTTCCCCCTTTTTGCTCAGAATTCAATCTTCCCATATGTAAAAGAAAAGAGGAATCATGTTTCTGACAACACGTTCCTCTCGAACCTTTACTGTTTACTCCAACATTAAATTTATTGGACGTTACTTAACTTTACTTTAATAAGAATTGCTGTATTCCATAACAATTGTCGACTATGTCATCACATAAATAATGCTTAATCTGCTCCAATAAGTGTACTACATAACTTGGCTTACACCGATCCCATTCATCTATGAAAACTATAAGACGATTTCCCAGCGTCCATCAACGGCAACAGTGCCTGCAATTTCCTATGCCATTAGTAAATCATATAAATACACTAAATTCTTATTGCTAGGCAAAATATCTTCGTTTAAAGCCCGTATCAGATTTTCTTCTGACGCCATCAACTCAAGAGTATTCATATGTTTTCACTCCTTTACTCTTTTATCAGCACTACATCCGTTATAAATACACTTCCCTTTTGCCCCACACACTCTTCCGGAAAAAAAACAAAACAAATTTCATTTACCGCTTTCCAATCCTCCACAGATTTTATGTATTTCCCCAGTGGAAGAGAAAATTTTTGTTCCTCTGCGGATAACTGCAGTTTTCTTCTACATAGTTTTTTCCCTATACGTGTATTTGTTATTTCCAAGTTGATACATTGTATATTCCAATCTGTCATATACTGAAATTCTAATGCATAATTCTCATTGACAAAAGTACGCCAGTCACCCATCGGCAAAGATTGAATCGTATAACCAATCCACCGGTTCCTCTTCGGCTTTGAAATAATATTGCTAAAATCTACTATAAAACAATAGTTATTTGCATTACCGGGAGTAATCATTTTACATAACCTTTCTGCCACATTTTCACTATATCTATAACTCTCATCCGCTAAAACAGGATATCTGCTTTCTGTTAATACGGGTGGTTCATCAATCTCTCCCAAAATGGTCGCTTCTCTGTAATCGTAATATGTCGCCCCCTCATCTGCAATAACAGAGTTCCCTTCTGCGACTTTCTGCACTCCATCCCCTGTCTGTATTACTCCAGCATTATTGTTGTTAGAATTAGATAATTTAACAACCTTCGATGCGACAAAAATTGAAATCAGCAGGCTAATTATAGAAGAAATGCCTGCTATCACATTAAACCATTCCATCATATCCATAGTATCTCTCCTCTACCTCTTTTCCTTCCGGCATTCTGTGCCTCCTGCTCCGAGTGAAAAAACACTAGATTATCAGATGCCTGTCTGGAGCAATAATAAATCTTTGATTTTTTGTTTCCCTTGATTTCATGCATAATCAATCTGAATTCCCGGTTGCACGTTATACACAAAGACATTGAAGCAAATGCCACCAGACATAAAAACAGATAGTTATGTAATACAGTTTTCTTCATTGAGTTGCTATCTCCTCTTTTAGCAGTCTTTTTGTTCTGGCAATTCTTTCTCTTTTATATAATACGACGATTCAGCATTTAGAAATGTTGCAATACACTTTCTCCATTATGAAAAATTCACATACTTTCCATTATTAATACCGAACATCTAGTAAACTACTGACGCCATTTTAATTTACTTGCTGTTATAGCTTTTTCTTTTTTTAAAGCATCAACATACTTTTTATATTTCTTTTTTGTTACTTTCTTTCCGTTTATCTTGTAAACATAATGGTACGGGCGCATAGAATCTTCTGTAAACTTATACAACCACGACTTTGACGCTGCTTCTTTGGCTTGTGTATCTTTAATCCCAATATACTCTATGTACTCACTATTGTTGTGTCCACCCTCCCAACAAAAAATTCCTTTCGTTGGATAAATCTTCAAGTTACCACCATATTTATTCCATGCTAATCCTTCTACTTTGTCGCCATTCAAAGTATATATTGCATAATTATAATAATCTCCCTGAACAATTAACTCATCAATTCCATTTTTATCAATATCATAAAAACAATACTTATATGCAAACTTGCCATTCTCTTTAACATAATTTATTTCTTCTTGTTCATTCTTCATTGCTTTAAAATAATAATTATGTTGTTGCTCCTCTGATTTGATGCTAGACATTGGTGTCATAGCATTTTTCTCAACAATTGACTCTTTAACATTTTTCTGTTTCACCAAGTTCCTATTAATATTCGCTCCAATGCATGTAATTGCAATAATCAATATAATAAGCATACTATACTGTATTTTTTTATTCATTCTATACCTGTTATGAAGTGACCTCTTGTCAAGAATAAATTTCAAGAAATCACCACATATTTTCCTTTCTTTAAATTTTAACACTGGGTACAGAGGCAGAGCCTCAGATCTAACAGTCCCCGGCCTTGGCCACTCTGTTATTCGTGGATTGGTTACCTACAGGTCAATGGTCCGCCGTGAATCTTGCCGTCTCCCAGCGTGAATCAAAATATATAAATATAATGTCAACAGAGGTATCTCGCAAATAATTCGGACCTAGAAATGCTCTAAGCCCCCGCCTCTGTATCCAATGTTAATTCGTTGTTTTTGCAGATGAAATCTGACAAAGTCAGTTTCTTCTGCTTGATTACCCTTATTAATATTCATCTGTTTTTGTCAAGGACTTGTCGCCAATGGCGATGCGAAGCATCCTTGATTGAAACAGTTGAATATTCTACTAACTTACATGTTCTGTCATCATTCCCCAGATAAAACATGCTAATTCTCTTGCTATTGCTATTGCTGTTGTTGCCACATTTCGATTAACTCCTTTGTTCAGTGTCATTTTGTAAAACCTACGTCTAAGCCTTTCATTTGCTTTATCTGCATACGCAATTATTTCCGATAGATTCCCTTGCTGCCTTTGCTTCAACGCCACTGATTTATGTCCTACATTTCCCCTTGTAAAACTCTGGGCTACTTCAACTAAAAGTCTTCGCAAGTGACTGTTTCCGGCCTTTGTTATACTGTAGCGATTAACTCGCGTATCACTGGAATCTTCACTTGGTACCAGACCTAAAAATGAAGCAAATTTGGGTGCTTTTTCAAATCTTTCAAAATCACCAACTTCGACAATCAGAGAAAGTGCTGTATGCGTCTTAATTCCAATAAGACAACTCATATGCTTTACTTTTTCTTCGTACCTTTCTGCTGATACGAGTTCTTCTATTCTTTCATCAAATCTGTTGATTTTTTTCTGTTAAGTATTCATATGTTAGAAGATACTCATCTAAGTTTTGTCACTTGACCGGATACATCAGCATACACACATGCATACATTGAGATATAAAACATAATAAAACAACAAGTACATGCCTTTTTTTCAAACTTACACCTCCATCATAATAAAAATTCTGGCTCCATAATAACTATCGGAATTCCAACTGTTCTTCCGTGCTGAGAATCTCGCTATCCTTTACCACATCAGACCAACTTTATATTATTTTTCATAATCGTTATACCATAGTTTTGCATCCTGTTTCGCATTTACTCCAAGACTTTTTCAAATCTTAATACTCACTTTGCATATACTAGTCTTTGCAAATGCGTCTAAATAATTTATCCCGCCACAATCAATATTCTTTATAGGAGATAATCCCCCATCTTCTATATTCACCTTTCGTTTTTGGCCAGATAATATAAAGTTTACACTATTATTGTATAGTTGATTTGTTGCCTTATTTTGAATTAATAGATCCGTTTTTTCATCTGCTTCCGAGAAACCTGCAATATACAAAATATATTCTCCTTGCCCTTGTTCCTCTTTAAGGGTAGAAGTAACTTCTTCTTTGATATCCATCATAAGTTGCCATGGCCAATCCTCTTCCAAAAACAATGGCACATATAACGGAGAAACTGTAATAGTCCTTTGGCCTAAATATTCTGCTTTCTTACATTTCTCTAATCCTTTCCATTTTTCCAATTTCCCTTTTTCAAAAAAAGAAGTATATACAGCATTTTCTTTGTCATAATCAACTCTTACATATGTTTGTGTTGTATCATCAACAAAATAATATTGCACATTTTTTTGAGTCTGGAAAGAATAAATTTGAACTTGAAACTCATCACATGCAGATACCTGTTGCAATGCAGAATAGTCTGCTTTTTGTTCCATAATTTCTTTCCATCGTTCTCTGTTTTTTGCATTTTGATATGCCCTTATTGCATCGTCTATACAAGTTACTCTTTTTCTGGCAGAATCCTGTTCTTCTTTAATTTCTATTGAAAATTGATAGACGGAGTGATTCGTTCGCTGTGCTATCTCTCTAATAATTGTTTTATCTGTTATTTTAAAAGGTCCACTCCACCTGCGGTCATACATTACATTCTCCAGTACACTTCCGTCATCCATCTGCATCTGACACAATATCTCACACGTCCACATCATTTTATCATTTTTTATAATCATTACATTGGCAGAAGAATTATCTGAATCAAAGTCTTCTATAACGACATTGTAATGTCCTTCACCAGATTCCATTAGCCGTTTCTGTAATAACTGTTTCGCTTTTTCCAAAAAATCTCCATTCCATGTTCCGTCTACAAACTCCAATGTTCGCTTTTCTCGGGAAGTTTTCGCCGTTTCTTTTAAATGTATACGCTCTACACAACCAGACAAAAGTACAGATAGCACAAGTACACAAAATATATGAATTATAATTATATTTTTTCTATTTCTGATTTCCATTGTTATAATCCGCCTTTCTGCTTCGCGAAAGTCACCAATAGAATCATG
>OJNQ01001532.1_pt1 | contig 16370 bp, 12 predicted proteins | sample 1597621 | NCBI WGS metagenome assembly OJNQ01 (sample SAMEA2452137, study PRJEB22498) | human gut metagenome | reverse complement strand
TAATATCTTTTAATGTTACTTCACGAGATAAAACGACACGTGAGAAACCAAGTTCTTGAAGAGCAAGAACACCAGCTAAATTATTCACTGTCATTTGTGTACTAGCATGTAATGGTAAATCAGGAGCTACAAGTTGAGCTAAACGTGCAGCACCTAAATCTTGAACGAGTACAGCATCAGCACCTATTTCATAAAGAAAACGAAAATAATCTGCAAGTGCAGGTATTTCAGAATTGTCTACTAAAGTATTTACAGTTACATGGATTTTTACATTGCGTAAATGAGCAAATTCAATGGCTTCTTTTAAGCCTTGTTCATCAAAATTATTGGCATAAGCTCTTGCACCGAACATTTTGCCTGAAAGATAAATAGCATCAGCACCACTTTCTACAGCGGCTTTTAATGCTTCCATACTTCCAGCAGGGGCTAATAATTCTATCAAAATATTTTCCTCCAGTTATTTTCTTAGCTTATTATAATACACAGAGTATAAAAAATAAATGGTAGTGCCATTAAAATGCCTACCATTAGTGTATGTCTTCATGTTATTTTTTAGCTTATTTATGTTTATTAGAGCGATTTTCATCAAGAATATCCCAAAATTCATTATAATCTTTTTTCAAGCGAATTAATTGTTCAGCTATTTGAAGTGCCGTCAATACTGCTACTCTATCTGGTGGCAAATATTGGTTTTGTTTAGTCATAAGACGAATATTTTCATCTACTATTCATTGATATCACTATCTTTAGAATAGCGGAGAGGATATTTTACTCCCAAAATTTCTACAGTTACTTTGTTATTCATAAAATCACCTTAATATTTTAAAATAAGCCATGATATATTCAGTATATCAATATTATATACTAATACTATTTTTATAGCAAAGTATTTTACAAGATATTCATTTGACACTAATTTATATATTTTTTAAAATGTAATAAATATCTATGGAGAAGTATAAAACAAAAATGGTTATTATCAATTATAGCAGTAACTTTAATGATTGTTTATTACTTGAATTTTATTCAACTACCTCCTGCTGTATCTGTGGAATTGCAACAAAACTATAAATATAAATTGATTTTAATACCATTAGATACAAGACCACCATGTCAAAAGATGGTGATAGATGCAGGAAAGATGGCAGGTGTACAGATTATAACACCGCCGTCAGAGATAATGGATTATTATACTAAAGAAGGCGATACAAAAAAAATACAAAAATGGCTGATGGATAATATTGATAAATCAGATGGGGTAATTGTGTCTATTGACCAATTATTGCATGGAGGTTTATTAGCTTCACGTGAGTCAGGAACAAAACAAGATGAGTCGCAAATTTTATTAAAATTTATGCGTGATTTGAAAACAAAAGCGAAAGATAAACCAATTTATGCTTTTAATGTTTTGCCAAGGATAACACCACCGCCAACTTTAGAAAGTGATAGTAAAAAAATGATAAAGATATCTCGTCTTATTGATGAGATAAGTATTTTTGAAAATGAAGATGATATAAAATTATTGGCAGATTTAAAAGAAGATATAAAACAAGAAGACTTAGATATTTATTTAGATTTATTTAGACGCAATACAGCTTTAAATAAAGAATTAATAAATCTAGCTAAAGAAGGTATCATAACAAAATTAGTGATTGGTCAAGATGATGGTGAAGATTTTGGCATACCAAATATGGAGAAAAAAAGTCTTGTAAATTATGTGCATTCTTTGGGGATTAGTAATGATGTTGTGATGATAACTAAAGGTGCAGATGAGGTGGCTTTATCACTATTAGCTAATTTTGTGCAGACAAAGACAAATTATCAACCTAAAGTATATGTAGAGTATAATGATGAGAAAGCTATGCGTACAGTTATGCCGTTTATGGCAGGCTCAGTAGGTTCTACAGTAGAAGAAAAATTAGTGATGGCAAATGCTAAAAAAGTAAATTCACCACAAGAAGCTGGCTTGATTTTATATGTTTTTATTGGCAATGATGAAAATATGTCTACACAGAGACAATCTGCATTAAAGATAAAAAAATATTTAGAGCAAGGTAAAAAAGTCGCTTTAGTTGATTTAAGTAAGCATTTTTCAGCAAATGAAGTATTATTTCCTACATTATTAAAAGAAGATGTGCCGATTAATGAATTAACTTCTTATGCTGGTTGGAATACAGCTAGTAATTCTATTGGTACAGCACTGGCGAATGCTGTTATTTATAAGGCGATAAGACCAACATTTAATACAACAAATGATATGCTTGCTGTAGAGTATAATCGTTTAAATATAAATTATGAGAGATTTCTAGAAGATTATTATTATCTAAAAGAAGTGATTGATGTAATGAATATTACCTTGAAAAATCATGGTTATGAAAATGTAAATGATTTGGATATGGAACATAATTATATTTGGATGAATAAATTACTACAATCTGATATGCAAAAGCGAGCAAATCAATTAAATAATAGTGAAGTTTTTAAAATGCCTTTTAAAGTACAAACGCCAGAGGGTGTATTTGACTTGACTATTCGCAATTTGCAGGTTGATGTATTTTTCCCATGGCCAAGGACTTTTGAAGTATATTTAGATGTAAGATTAAATTTATATAGATTAAATAATTAAATATACAAATTTAAGGAGTGACTTTTTTGGTAGAAACATTGATTATGGTATTAGGTGTAATAGCAGGATTTAGCCTGTTAAAAGTGAAAGAACATAGGCGAATAGCTGTGGTAAATTTAAATAATAAGGTACAGTTAATAGCAGTAGCTTTAATTATTTTTATCATGGGAATAAATTTAGGTAGTATGGAAGATTTTGCACATAAGATGCTGACCATGGGATTACAAAGTTTAGTATTTGCTATAATTCCTACAGTATTTTCAGTAATTATAGTATATATTTTTAGCAAATTATTTATTGTAAAAAATTAAATAGTAAAAGAAGGTTTGTAGATGGTTTATATTGCATTATGTGCATTAATTTTAGGAATTATTTTTGGTCAATTTGTACTTGATAGTACATGGCATGATTTATGTAGTGAATTAGCAGATTATGTCTTATATTTATTGATGTTTTCTGTGGGTATAAGCGTGGGTATGAATGAATCAATAATTGAGAAGATAAAAAATTATAATTTGACAATATTATTGATTCCTATAGGTGTAATTATTGGGTCTGTTTTTGGCGGATTTATTTGCAGTTATATTTTTGATATGAATTTGGTATATAGTTTATCTATTGGTGCATCTATGGGCTGGTATAGTTTATCAGGGGTAATGCTTGAATCACTAGCAAATGCACAGATAGGCACAATAGCCTTTTTGAGTAGCTTGATGAGAGAATTTATCGCTTTTATGATGATTCCAGTTTTAGTAAAATATTTAAATACATTTGCAGCTATAGGAGCAGCAGGTGCAACAAGCGAAGACTCTACATTACCAATGCTTATAAAATACAGTAGTGAAGAATTTATTATTATATCTGTAATTAATGGTGTATTATGTTCAGTAGCAGTACCAATTTTAATAAACTTTTTCTTTTCCACATTATAAAATTAATAAAAAAAGCTGTAACATTGAGAAATTCTCTTTGTTACAGCTTTTATTTTTCTGTACAACACTTGTTAAAGTTAAATTTTTAAAAAGATATTAGAGCTAGGATTATCTTTCTAATTCAAATACAACACTTGTTAAAGTTAAATAGATACAGATGTTCAACAAACAAAGAGTGTCTACAATTCAAATACAACACTTGTTAAAGTTAAATTCTAGATTTAAAAAATGGCGGAAAAGTAGAACGAAATTCAAATACAACACTTGTTAAAGTTAAATACGGCATGAAATTATATGTCTATGACACAGATAAAAATTCAAATACAACACTTGTTAAAGTTAAATACGTTTTAGTTTTGGTAAATATGGAACTCTTTCCATTATTCAAATACAACACTTGTTAAAGTTAAATAGTAATGGTCTAATTCTACAATGGGGAATAACCAGATTCAAATACAACACTTGTTAAAGTTAAATTATTAAAGGCATTGTAACGCAATCTCATTGCCCAAAATTCAAATACAACACTTGTTAAAGTTAAATGTTGTAGATAGCACTGTTAAGACAGATATAACAGATTCAAATACAACACTTGTTAAAGTTAAATCTGTAGCGGCTGCTGTTATATCTACATAATATGTATTCAAATACAACACTTGTTAAAGTTAAATTTCAAGTGGCTGCTTACAAATATAATCTTAACAGATTCAAATACAACACTTGTTAAAGTTAAATTTTTTTACAGGTGTCTGTTACAGAGCCACACAATACAATTCAAATACAACACTTGTTAAAGTTAAATATCAAAAATGGCAGATGTTAAAAAAGTAGTTAATTTATTCAAATACAACACTTGTTAAAGTTAAATCTAAAATTTCTGGAATTGCAACAAGTGTACTATAATTCAAATACAACACTTGTTAAAGTTAAATTTCAATCTCTTTCCTATCTTGTTCATCAAATAACATTCAAATACAACACTTGTTAAAGTTAAATTAACATTTAAAGAGTTATTTTAACTAAAAAAAACTATATTCAAATACAACACTTGTTAAAGTTAAATGTAGCACTTTTGTATAAAAATAACACTCTAAAACATATTCAAATACAACACTTGTTAAAGTTAAATATATTGGCCAAAAAATTTAGTTTGTCTTCTGAGCAATTCAAATACAACACTTGTTAAAGTTAAATAGGTAAAGAATAAATATTTTTTATTGTATTAGGATATTCAAATACAACACTTGTTAAAGTTAAATAAAGCGAGCCATTCAAGGCACAGTATAACGCCTGATTCAAATACAACACTTGTTAAAGTTAAATAGGTAAAAATATCATAGGATCTGATATAACTTTTTCATTCAAATACAACACTTGTTAAAGTTAAATAATGGTAGTGCAGATAATTCTTATACATTTAATGGTAATTCAAATACAACACTTGTTAAAGTTAAATAAAAAAGATAGACTTCGTGAGAATTGAATTTGCTTAATTCAAATACAACACTTGTTAAAGTTAAATCTACAAAATAGTTCTAATACTGGACATTTTGCTTCTATTCAAATACAACACTTGTTAAAGTTAAATATAAATGGCAAAAAATAGAATATGATGCAGAGTTTATATTCAAATACAACACTTGTTAAAGTTAAATATAGATAAGGTACAAGCTAATAATTACAATCCAAAATTCAAATACAACACTTGTTAAAGTTAAATCTAGTAATTATGCTGGTAGTATGCAGGCAGAATTATTCAAATACAACACTTGTTAAAGTTAAATTTATTGGAAAAATCATTGGATAGAAGAAATATCACAATTCAAATACAACACTTGTTAAAGTTAAATGTAAAGTATATAAATAATTTTAGAGGTATAATCAAATTCAAATACAACACTTGTTAAAGTTAAATTTACTTTCCAATTACTTTCTTATCATCTAACTGCATATTCAAATACAACACTTGTTAAAGTTAAATTAATTAGAAATATAAAAGCGAAACAAAAACAAACATTCAAATACAACACTTGTTAAAGTTAAATAAATTAAAGAAAAACAATAAAGAAGGTAATAATCAATTCAAATACAACACTTGTTAAAGTTAAATTGGGAATAAGTTCATCTTTCTATGAAATAGAAATTGAATTCAAATACAACACTTGTTAAAGTTAAATACCATTAAATCAAGTGTGGTGTATAGATGGTTCAAAATTCAAATACAACACTTGTTAAAGTTAAATGTGGGGATATTGGCGAATAAATAATGGTGGAAGTTTATTCAAATACAACACTTGTTAAAGTTAAATACCTTTGCTTGCGGGAAAAGTAAAGGAGATAAAAAATTCAAATACAACACTTGTTAAAGTTAAATTGAAGCCTTTTATAAAAGGTTATTTGAGTGCATCTAATTCAAATACAACACTTGTTAAAGTTAAATAAAAATTTTGCTTGCCTTTTCGGGATTGTTGCGATAATTCAAATACAACACTTGTTAAAGTTAAATTTAGGGTAGGGGGTGGTTAGCCCCCCCTTGAATATTATATTCAAATACAACACTTGTTAAAGTTAAATAAAAAATCATAAACTGTATATAACACATATTTTCCTATTCAAATACAACACTTGTTAAAGTTAAATGTAATCTGTGATTTTGGACACCTGACTAAATAACTATTCAAATACAACACTTGTTAAAGTTAAATAACTTAAATTAAAAACAACATATTGGAAAGAAAAAAATTCAAATACAACACTTGTTAAAGTTAAATAAGGTTGTATATAATACACGTTTTGGGGAAAGCTAATTCAAATACAACACTTGTTAAAGTTAAATACCCTGTTGTTTCGTCAGTCTGTTTATCGTTGTTAGCATTCAAATACAACACTTGTTAAAGTTAAATGAAAGTCATAATCACAGTATAGATAATGACTATACATTCAAATACAACACTTGTTAAAGTTAAATAGACGAGAACAGCTTTAGAGATTATAAAAAATAAGAATTCAAATACAACACTTGTTAAAGTTAAATTACATTAAATTTTACAAAGGTAAAACTTGGTGCCGAATTCAAATACAACACTTGTTAAAGTTAAATAGTAACTATGTTATTAAAAAAATTAAAACCTGACAAATTCAAATACAACACTTGTTAAAGTTAAATTTCTTTGTACCTTGGAAACTATGGCGACTTGTTTAATTCAAATACAACACTTGTTAAAGTTAAATGGAGAATGTAAAATGAAATGGGAAAATTTAAAAAAATTCAAATACAACACTTGTTAAAGTTAAATTGAAAATACCGCTACACTACAACCACCCCCATTTTGTATTCAAATACAACACTTGTTAAAGTTAAATTCGTAAATCTGATAGGCATATTCAAGCAAGGCTTGTATTCAAATACAACACTTGTTAAAGTTAAATAAATTTCTCACCTACATAAGAAACTATTTTTTCTTGTTTAATTCAAATACAACACTTGTTAAAGTTAAATTTGCTGGACAGACTTATATGGCAATCCCATTTCAAATTCAAATACAACACTTGTTAAAGTTAAATGGTAATATCTATAGCGGTAATAAAATAATGTCCGCTATTCAAATACAACACTTGTTAAAGTTAAATTGGGAATTTAAAAGTGATGAATTATATAGAAAATCTAATTCAAATACAACACTTGTTAAAGTTAAATGCACCAGCAGAAGAAATGTTATCTAAAGCTGAAGCATTCAAATACAACACTTGTTAAAGTTAAATAATTGTAATTGTTATTTATGTTAAATTGTAGTTAAAATTCAAATACAACACTTGTTAAAGTTAAATTTCCTTATGGCTCTGCATTTACAAGGAACCATCGCAATTCAAATACAACACTTGTTAAAGTTAAATTTAAAAATAGCATCAGACTCAGCGTCTTCATCAAATATTCAAATACAACACTTGTTAAAGTTAAATAATAAATTTAGATATAAGAGGAGCACAAAGTGTTTAATTCAAATACAACACTTGTTAAAGTTAAATAAATGAATTAGTTAGTAGTGTTTTAGCAAAATGGAAATTCAAATACAACACTTGTTAAAGTTAAATTATTAACTATGTTAGTTTTCATCACTTCTACATCACTATTCAAATACAACACTTGTTAAAGTTAAATAGGTTTATCCTTTTCTATAACCAAAGATTTAACACTAATTCAAATACAACACTTGTTAAAGTTAAATAGACCGTACAGCACATGCAAGGCAAAGTATAAATAGATTCAAATACAACACTTGTTAAAGTTAAATCACTAGTACACCAACAGGAAAATTAATGTTAACTAATTCAAATACAACACTTGTTAAAGTTAAATAATACTATGCTATTATCAATGGATCCAAACTCATATTCAAATACAACACTTGTTAAAGTTAAATAGGGTGATAAAAATGAATAATGATGTAGTTGTTTTATTCAAATACAACACTTGTTAAAGTTAAATGCTGTTGTTGGTGTTTTACAGTTAAAACTTTTTATATTCAAATACAACACTTGTTAAAGTTAAATAGTCTTATTAGATTGCTTTATTTTTCTATCTGCATCTATTCAAATACAACACTTGTTAAAGTTAAATAAAATACAAGGTATCCAGCAAAATGGATGGAAAATTATTCAAATACAACACTTGTTAAAGTTAAATAAACATTTTTAATTTCTGTTATAATATAAGCTTCTTATTCAAATACAACACTTGTTAAAGTTAAATTATCAGGGGGCTAACCACCCCCTAAAAAGTAAAAAAAAATTTTTCCAGTTTACTGGAATAATATTTAACTAAAATATGTAAATACATACTCTAGCTTATAACAACTTAATTAGACCACTAGACGTATAATCATAAATTATCGTTCAAATATATGTCTAAGTTTTTCACTAGGATTATAATACAATAAATTATATCAAATTGTCAATCTAAATCAGCAGTTTTTCCGTTATAAATTTATTATCCTATTAATAAAAATAATTTATCTAACAAAATCTTTACAAAATTTTTATAAAAATATATTTTCTTGTAAAGAAAAAAGAATTTTTCTCCAAGATGTATTTTTTATCTTCTATAGAGAAAAATTCTTTTTTAAAGTGTAAACTGTATATTAATTAAAATATATTACATTTTTATAAATGAATTATAAACCAAATTTTTCAGCAGTTTTTACTACAATAGCACATTCACAACGTTTTTTCTGTAATTCACAACCAAGTTCATATGGTTCATGGATATTGCCATGGAATAAGTCAGCATTAGCATGACAACCACCACTACAGAAGAATTTAGCCCAACAATCACGACATTTTTCTTTGCTTAATACATGAGTTTTTCTAAATTCTTTTGGAAGTTCTTTATTTTTTACGCCTTCAAATACATTTCCAAGCATGTAATTTTCTCTGCCTGCAAACTGATGGCAAGGATACATATTACCGTCTGCAGCTACAGCATAATATTCATGACCAGCTCCACAACCACTCAAGCGTTTAGCAACACAAGGGCCATGTTCTAAATCGATATTAAAGTGGAAGAAGAAGAAACCTTTACCTTCTTTTTTACGTTTTAAATAAATTTCTGTTAATTTATCATATTCAGCAAAGATTTTTGGTAAATCTTCTTTTGTAAAGCCATATGGAGAATCTTTTAATACAACTGGCTCTACAGATAAAATATCAAAACCTTCATCAGCCATGCTGAGTACATCTTTAGAAAAGTCCATATTGCGATTAGTGAATGTACCACGTAAATAGTAATTATTGCCATCACGGGAATCAACTAATTTTTTAAAGTTTTTAACAACTTTATCATATGTGCCATGTCCACCAACATCAGGACGCATATAGTCATGAACTTCTTTTCTACCATCAAGGCTTAATACCATGCTGATATTATTGTCATTGAGCCATTTAATATTTTCATCATTTAATAAAACACCATTTGTAGTAAGTGTTAATTTAAATACTTTTCCTGTTTCTTTTTCTTTTTGACGTACATATTCTGTTACATATTTTACAACAGGCATATTAACAAGTGGTTCACCACCGAAAAAGTCAATTTCGCAATGTTTACGTTTACCGCTATGTGCAATGATATAATCAACAGCAGCTTTACCAACTTCTTTTGTCATCAAACGACGGTCATGACCCATATCACCTGTACCAGCAAAACAATATTTACAACGTAAATTGCAATCTTCTGCTACAAGAAGGCACATGGATTTTACAAGACCTGTTTCGCCAAAATATGGAGGTACATCAATATCAGGAGCAAATAATTCTCCACGTTCCATTAATTCATGTAATTCTTCTAAAATTTCACGAAGGTCTTTTTCATCATATTTATCAGCCAAATTTTTAATTACTTCTTCATCATTTGTGCCATCAAAATAATCCATTACATCATAAACAGTTTTATCAATTAAATGTACAGTAGAGCTATTTACATCTAATAATATGTACATTCCATTTTGATAAAACTTGTGTATTTTATTACTCATAGCCATTATTTAAAATTCACACCTCTAAAAATAAATATAATTTATAATTAAACTCAATATATAAATTTATAATCGAGTTATTTATTACCATAAATTTTAAACTTTTTAAAATCACTAAGAAAGGGACTGTCAATACAGCCCCCTACTTGAGAAATATTAGTGTTTTTCGCAAACCTGATTGCCAACTGTGCAAGAAGTTTTGCAAGCAGACTGACAAGAAGCTTGGCATTCGCCACAACCGCCAGTTTTAATAGTAGCCTGAAGGTAAGGTTTGTTAACAGTTTTAATATGTTTCATACTTATCTCTCCTTTGCGATTTAATATATAATATTGTATATGTTTTTAATCAAATAAGCAAGTCTAGCAAAATATATAAAAAAACTACCTGAAAATCATCATCTTCAAGTAGTTTTTTCATCTTCTATTATTTTTCTGGTATTAAAATAATTTGCACTGGTAAATTTGATGCTCCTGGTGGTGTATATAAAAAGCTTAATTTATCACTATTATTATATGTTCCTAAATAAGCATAGTAATTAATATCTTTTTCATGTCCAAAGAATGGCAAATCATCTGGTGTAGAAATCATTTTATATTCACCATTTTCACCAACTTTTACCGCCATAGCACCAGCATAAACTCCACCTAAAGGCTTAAGATAAAAACTTGTTTTTCCTTTGCCTTCAAGCTTAGGCTCAAAATTATATACTATGCCATAATTACCAAAATTTTGTGTAACTGAATTGTCGGTATTATCTTTACCATATTTATAAAGGTCTGTTTTATTATCACCTATATAAAAATACGCTTTTCCCATTTCTTCTGGATTATAAGCTCTTCTATTTGTTAAATAACGTTCTTTTCCTTCATATGTTCCTCTTAAACGATGCTGGTCTTTTTCCAAAATAGGTGCATAATTTACATATCTTAATAAATTTTTATCAGTAGGTGCAATTACTACGCTCACCTTTAATGGCTCTTGCGCATAAAAATCAAAAATACCATATACTAAACCACCACTTGGCACAATACGTTCATCATCTTCTACACGCAAAAAAGTTTTACTATATGGAGCAAGTTCTATTTCTCTAGTTTCATGACTATTAAAATATCTTTGCATAGTTACTTTTCCTACATAAAGATAATCTTCACTAGGGCCTGCCACAGCTTCTTTTGTTACTTTAACCACATTAGATTTATCAGACATATTCTGAATAACTACAGCTATTTTTTTATCTTCCTTCATTCCATTCAAGTGATAATACAATAATCGTGTATCACCTTTCACTGTATCTTGATATAAAATCCCATCTTGCTCCACAGTTTCAGGAGAATCAGAAAATAAAAGGGTAGTATCATCATCCTTTGTTTCCATAAATAATAATTTATCGGCTTCATATTTTTCTACATCTTTATCTTTATTTGCTAAAACTATTGTGTTTTTTAAATCTTTTTCATTATTATCTTGAGCTTGAGCTAATGTAAAATTACATATCATTGCCAATGATAATATAAATGAAAAAATCTTATTTTTTTTCATAAACAAAAAATACCCCTATCCTTTATTAATGCTGATTAATTCCTAATCTATATAAAATTTTTGTCTTTAATATACGCCATTGAAAACCTATATAGCCAAAACGATAATTTGACACATTTGTTCGTTGTAATAAATATTTATCAGTCTTAAAAGTATTATATCCAGCATCACCTGTTACTGCTGCTAAATAATTATTATCTTTTAAACACTGAATACTTTCCTTTGTATAAACTCCATTAGGATAAGAAAAGAAATATATTGTTTTTAATTCATTCCATTCCATCAATAATTTAGATAATTTAATTTCATTATCCAAATTTTCTACTTCAGTCAATGGTAAATGATTTGCCGTATGACTGCCAATTTCAATATTATTATCCTGCATTTCTTTCAACTGTTGCCAACTAACATAATTTTCTTTACCAATATAATTAGTTGCCATAAACATAGTGGCTTTCATGCCCATTGCATTAATCATAGGCATCATATTAGTATAATTATCCTCATAGCCATCATCAAAAGTTATAATAATAGGATTTTCTGGTAATTCCTCACCATATTTTTCAGCACGAATAAAATCCATCATTGAAATTGTATGGTAATTATTTTCCTTAAAATAATCCAATTGTTCTTGAAATTGTTCCCTAGATAAAGAATAATCATCTGTATCTACAGTGTCATCATTGACACGATGATATTCAAAAATCATAACTCCCTTTGGTGGATAAATATATACTGAAGCAATCACTCCACCCATAAATATTACAAATAAAAGTATTATACTCAACGCTATTTTTTTTAAATTCATTCTTTTATACTATTGTCCTTCCTGATTTGCATTGCTAAAGCATCAATCTTACGCATGCGATGATTAATCGCAGAACGACTACAATTTAACAATTCCGCCAACTCGGTAAGCGAAGCCTCTGGATTATTTAAACGTAAATTAGCCGTTTGTTTTAATACTTTCGGTAACTCATCATATTCATCATATTTTATCAATAAATTTATATTCTCAATTTGCTTCATAGCAGCATTAATCGTTCTTTGCAAATTAGCAGTTTCACAATTAACTAAACGATTAACCTGATTTCTAATTTCTTTTAAATTACGTGCAGATTCAAAAGCTTGCAATAAACTTTCCTCTACACCAATTAAAGCTAATAATTCTAAAATAGCTTCACTTTCTTTTAAATATACAATATATACATTTTTTCTATCTGTAAGTCCTACAGGTAAATATAATTCATGACACAAATCACGTATCAACTTTGCAAAAGTATAATTATCTGTTACAAATTCTAAATGATATTCACCTTCTGGTTTATTGACAGAACCACCACCTAAAAAAGCCCCTCTTAGATAAGCTATCTTACAACAATCATTTTGTAAAATATTGCGGTCAGTACCTGCATCTAATAAATTTTTTGCAGTCAAAAACCCTAATCTCTTCAAAATGCTACTAGCTTCTGGCGATGGTGTAGCTCTAACAGCATAATTATTGTGTTTTCGTAGACGACGAGAACGTCTAACTGTAACTTCTGTATGAATACCTTGTGGTACACTTGCTTTTAACAAAGTCAAAATTTTTCTGGCTACTGCCGCATTTTCAGTAACAAAATTTATACCAAAATCATGTTTGCTATTAAAAGAAATAGTGGCTCCCATACGTAGCAGTGCAGCTAATTCCGCTGTTTTGCAACATACTTGAGAGCCTAACACATGTACCAATTCATTCTTAACTTGACTTGCAAATGATGGCATCTAAAACCAACTTTCAAAATATATTATTCTATTTTAAACTCAATTTTCTTTTAATGTATGATATATTTTCATTACATTTTGTGCTAACTTCATTGAATCATGATGTATCATTTCTGAATCATCAATTATATCTGCTTTAAATAAACCAACACCTAAATCTTCTACAGCTTTTTCGTCAACAAGCACAGGATATTGACCTTTTTGCGCATAATATTCCTGCATTTCTGCGGAAATTTCTTTATTATTAACTAAAACATAATCAACTATACCTGCACCACCATGTTCAATCAAAGCTTTTACATGCATAGAAGCTGTATAATCATCTGTTTCTCCTGGTTGAGTCATTACATTACAAATATAAATCTTTATGGCTTTACTTTTTTTGATTTCATCAGCAATATTATCCACTAATAAATTAGGAATTATACTTGTATATAAACTTCCTGGACCAAATACAATGACTTCAGCTTCTCTGATAGCTTTTATGGAAGAAGGCACTGGTTCTACATGATGTGGAAAAATATGCACACGTTTTATTCTTTTATGCACTAACGGAATTTGAGACTCACCCTCTACAACAGTTCCATCTTCCATAGTTGCACTTAAACGAATTTTAGCTGTTGTCGCTGGGAAAACTCTCCCTTTTACAGCTAAGACACGGCTTGATTCTTTTAAAGCTTGTTCAATATCGCCAGTAACTTCTGTCATTGCAGTGATAAATAAATTACCAAAACTATGGCCAGCTAAATCACTATTTCCACTAAAACGATATTGAAATAACTTTTCCATCATTGGTTCTGTATCTGCTAAAGCTACTAAACAATTTCGCAAATCGCCTGGAGGCACAATATTAAACTCCTCACGAAGTCTACCAGAAGAACCGCCATCATCTGCTACAGTAACAATAGCAGTAGCATTTCTAGTTTCCTCTTTCATACCACGAAGAAGCACAGAAAGACCTGTACCGCCACCGACCACAGTAACATTTGGACCTTTATCCAATTTGCGATGTTCATAAATCATATCTACTAATCTTCCAGATTTATCAGGAACAAGCACTGTTATCAATGAACGAATGACCATTCTCGTAGCTAATAACATTATTATCAAGCCGAAGACGATTATAGCTATACCTACGATTGCAGTTATCATATAATCATATGAACCTGTCCATGTATACACAGCATAAAATAAAAATTCTTCAATGCTATCTATATATTTATAATTGAATACTATGGCTAAGCCTAAACCTGTAAGCAGTGCACCAACAGCAAATAAACATAACCAACGCTTAAATTGCATTCCAGGATAAAGCCATTTTAATAAATGCATTTAATCCCCTACTTTCTTATTTTACTATGTTCAATTTGCTCTATGTTCTCTTACTTCATTTTTCATCAAATCACGATGTTCTAAATTTGCCACATAACCTTTTTCATTTAACAAATTATATAAATGATTAGCTATATATACAGAGCGATGCATACCACCTGTACAGCCCACAGCAATTACCAACTGACTTTTTTCTTCATTGATATATTGTGGTATTAAAAATTCTACTAAATCATCTAATTTCTTCTTAAATTCTTTAGTAACTTCATGTTTTTCTATATAAGCTGCCACTTCTGGCACAGTTCCACTCTTATAGCGAAGTTTTTCATCATAAAATGGATTAGGCAAAAATCTCACATCAAAAACCAAATCACAGTCTGCCGGCACTCCAAATTTGAAGCCAAAAGACATTATTGTTACAAAAAGGTTTCTGTATTCCTTATTCATAACAAAAATCTTTTCAATTTCAGTTCTTAAATTTCTCACAAGAAGATTGCTGGTATCAATAATATAGTCTGCCTGCTTTCTTAAAAATGCAAGCTTTTTTCTTTCTGTGTTAATTTCATTTTCAACACTGTCCGCATCACCCATAGGATGGCTTCTTCTTGTTTCTTTAAAACGCTTAATTAAGGTGCTGTTATTGCAGTCTAAAAACAGAATCTCATAATTCTGGTCCTTAATACGCAGATTTTCCAATACTTCATTTATTCTGTCTAAATTGTTGCCACTTCTTATATCAACTCCAATGGCAACCTTGTTTTTTTCGCTGGTCTGACTAAACAGTAAATCAGCAAAATTTTCTATTAAATCTATAGGCAAATTGTCTACACAATAATATCCATTATCCTCGAATATCTTAAGAGCCGTAATTTTTCCGGCTCCTGACATTCCTGTAACTATAACAAACCGCATTGCTGTCTCCCTTTAAATAATTTTAACTTCCGGTTCTAATGTAACATTAAATTTCTCTTTTACAGTTTTCTCCACGTCATTTATAACCTGCAAAACATCAGTTGCCGTTGCATTACTGTAATTAATAACAAATCCACAATGCTTTTCTGAAACCATGGCACCGCCTACCCTGTAGCCTTTAAGACCTGCATCTTCAATAAGCTTTCCGGCAAAATAGCCCTCAGGCCTTTTGAATGTACTTCCGGCACTTGGGAATTCCAACGGCTGCTTTGCCTTTCTCTTTTGCATAAGCATCTGCATAATCAAACTGATTTCCTCTGAAGTTCCTATAAATAAGCCAATACACATCTGAAGAACTATCATTCCTTCTTTTGCAATTCTGCTGGTTCTATATCCCATATCAAGTTCTGATATATCTAGTTTTCTGACATTTCCATCCTTGTCTAAAACCTTTACCCACTTAATTACATCCTTCATTTCACCACCATAAGCCCCTGCATTCATAACAACGGCTCCGCCTACATTTCCCGGTATTCCATGGGCAAATTCAAAACCACCTAAGTCATTTACTGCTGCCGTCATGGCAATTGCTGATAATTTGGCTCCGGCATCTGCCACAATTTCCTCTCCGATAACATCTATGGTATTAATCCTTGAATTTACTTCAATTATTATGCCATCATATCCCTCATCTCTTACAAGGATATTACTTCCGTTACCTATAACCATATATGGTG
>OJNQ01001520.1_pt1 | contig 16425 bp, 19 predicted proteins | sample 1597621 | NCBI WGS metagenome assembly OJNQ01 (sample SAMEA2452137, study PRJEB22498) | human gut metagenome | reverse complement strand
TGAAATGTGAGTTGGAGCCATGGATACCCTCGTATTCGGTTTGTGTGATTAACCTGGCCAGTCAGTCAGAAACGACAATCCGCCAGTATCAATCAGATTTTAAATACATAGTCCGTTATCTGTCCTGTGGAAATGACAGAAAGAAACTGGATGAATATTTTCAAACAACAGAGTTTGAATTAGACCACCCGGAAGCGTTTTTAGACTGGTTGTCTGCGGTGACAAACGACACGAGATATCGGAAAGCAAAGGAATTAATTGAAGAAACTGAAGGAAAAGGAGGAAAAATCAATATGTGTGTATTATTAGATATGTATGAGGAACGAGGAGTAGAGAAAGGAATTTCACAAGGAATTGAGGAAATCAACACATTATATCATTGCTTGTTAGCAGATAATCGAATGGAAGATATACAAAAAGCAATCATGGATACAGACTATCAGAAGGAATTGTTGCGGGAGTATGGGATAGGAGAGTAAGAGGAGGATATTATTTGGGAGCAAAAGATTTAGCAGAGAAAAATTTACTACAATACAAAGATGTATTTTCAGACATTGTAAATGTAAACTTATTTGGTGGCAGGTGTTATGTGTCAGCAGAGGAGTTGTCGCGAGAACCCGGTGAATTGATTACGAAAGCCGTCTCTGATGATAAACTTCGCCAGTTACAGATGGATGTGCCAATGAAGTGTCAGAAGCACAATAGAAGTTTTTTCTTATGTCTGGAAAATCAGAGTGACAAAAATAATGTTATGCCGGTGCGTGATATGGGGTACCAGCACGCCAAATATATGGAGCAGATCAAGGAAGCGAAAGAAAGGAATCGGAAAACCGGAAATTATCCAAATCCGATGACAAAAGAACTTAACGATTCACAGAAATTAAGTCCGGTCATCACTCTGGCTTTGAATTACAGTCAGAATGAATGGGCAAAGCCAAGATGTCTGAATGATATGCTGGAGTTTCCAGAGGATATGAAATGTGAGTTGGAGCCATGGATACCCTCGTATTCGGTTTGTGTGATTAACCTAGCCAGTCAGCCGGAAACGACAATTCGCCAGTATCAATCGGATTTTAAATACATAGTCCGTTACCTGTCCTGCGGAAATGACAGAAGAAAACTGGATGAATATTTCCAAACAACAGAGTTTCAGTTAGACCACCCGGAAGCATTTTTAGATTGGCTGTCTGCGGTGACAAATGACAGGAGATATCGGAAAGCAAAAGAATTAATTGAGACAACAGAAGGAAAAGGAGGAAAAATCGATATGTGTGTATTGTTAGATATGTATGAAGAACGTGGAGAAGCGCGAGGAATAGAGAAAGGGATTTCGCAGGGAATTTCACAAGGAATCTTACAGGGAATCGAAGAAATCAACGCATTATATCATTGCTTGTTGGCAGATAACCGAATGGAAGATATACAAAAAGCAATCATGGATACAGAATATCAGAAGGAATTGTTGCGGGAGTATGGGATTGGAGAGTAAGAACGGAAACAGCCATAGAACAAAAACCTTCTTCATGGAACAAAAATCTTCTTCATTTTCCCTTGCCAAATTTTTTGTTCCGTCATATAATGGAGAAAAGAAAGGCCGGAGGATAGAGAATGACACCACAAGAGATTTTTGCAAAGAGTTTGGTTACTTACGATAAAACCAGTCGCTCGAATGATTCTTTTTATTATCATTTGCCTTATCACAAGGATTATGATTTATGCAACTGGAATCCGATGCGTATGTATAGTGGTAACGTAATTAAATATTATCAATATCATTTGTCCAAACCGGTTATCCTTTTTACGGATACTGATGAATGAGATAGTTTATGGCATCCTGTCTTACTGAGGGGGTGCCATTTTGTTGCATAGGAAAAGGTGAAAGGACAATATTGTATTTATGAACGCACAGAAGTTATTTTCAAAAAAATGGATTGTGTTTGCAACGGCGGTGTTGTGTACCCTGCTCTGGGGAAGTGCATTTCCCGGTATAAAAACCGGATACCGTATGTTTCGGATTGCTAGTCAGGATACCGCAGACCAGCTTATGTTTGCCGGTGCGAGATTTTTGATTGCAGGTATTTTGACTCTTTTGATTTCTTTTTTTGTGGAGAAAAAGGAGCATAAAAAGGAACGGAGAAAGCAGTGGACAAAAGGACAGATTGTACTTGTGGCATTTGTCCAGACTGCTTTGCAGTATGTTTTTTATTATATTGGCATGGCGCACGTGACAGGAGTAAAAGGTGCAATTTTGAACGGGAGTACAGCGTTTTTCTGTGTCGTAACGGCATGCATTTTTTATCATGAATCAATTAATGGAAGAAAAGTTGCGGGGTGTCTTTTGGGCCTTCTTGGCGTGTTTGTGGTAAATCTCGGAAAAGGGAGTATTGGCGGTTCGTTTTCCTTTTTAGGAGAAGGTTTTATGCTTTGCTCTGCTGTGTCATCGGCACTTGGCTCGCTGTGTAATAAAGAAGCGGCAAAGAAAATGGGACCGGTTACTCTTTGTGGGTGGCAGCTTATTCTGGGTGCGGTTTTGTTGATTGGTGTGGGTTTTTTATTTGGAGGGAGAATTTCGATTTTGGAAGTACCTGCCACCGGCTGGCTGCTGCTTTTGTATTTAGCATTCTTGTCGGCAGCAGCCTTTTCCCTATGGACTGTTTTGTTAAAATATAATCCGATGGGTAGGGTGACAGTTTTTAATTTCTTAATTCCGGTATTTGGAAGCCTCTTATCAGTTATTTTTCTGAAAGACAGCCTATGGAATGTAAATACGCTTTTTGCACTTTTGCTTGTATGTGCAGGAATTTATTTAGTCAACCGTGAACCAAAAAATATTTCTAAATAAGAATATCGCCGCCACATGCATCCAGTGTAATTTCAATTGAACCATTCTGCACCATATAATCTTTGCCGGATAGTGCACCTTTAAACTGTGTTTTTGGTCCCTGATACGGAATATGGAGAGTTGTCGACTGCTCATCGTTATTGACGGCAGTAATCACGTCTTCATCTTCATAACAGCGTGCAAAAGCATATTGGCGGTTTGTAAGAAGAAGTTCTTTGTATTCACCATAACACAATGCTTTTTGCGCTTGATGGATAGAACCGAGTTTGGCAATCAGCGCAGTCAGCGGATTGTCAGTCATTGCATCGGCATAGTCACTAAGTTCTAAGTGTGGTCGGAGTGAAGCATCGGAACCTTGTTCTTTTTTTCCTTCGATACCAAATTCGGAGCCGTAGTAAATAGACGGAATCCCCGGAAGTGTGTACATCAAAGTGTAGATTACGCCGAGATGGTCTTTGTTTATTATCTTACTTGCAATTCGCTCAACATCATGGTTGTCGGCAAAACTGTACAATTCCAAGTTCCGGTAATGGCATCCACCCATGTCATAAAGACGCTTTACCGTGTGTGCAATTTCAAAAAAGTTATGCTCGTTGCAGCCGGACCAAAGAGCTTTATTCAGGTTATAATTGGTTACAGAATGCAAAGTTTCCGAATTAACCCAGCGTGTATATTCGCCATGAATGACTTCGCCCATCAGCCAGAAATCCGGTTTTACTTCATTGGCAACCTGACGCATTCCCTTCATAAAATCAAAATCAAGAACATCCGCTGCGTCAAGCCGGATGCCATCAATGTCAAATTCAGAAACCCAGAAGCGGATTACATCGTAAATATAATCTTTTACCTGTGGATTCCACTGGTTCAGTTTTACTAACAGATTATAACCGCCCCAGTTATCATAGGAAAATCCATCGTTGTATTCATTATTTCCACCAAAATTCACATTGCAGTACCAGTCTTTGTACTGTGAATTCTCACGGTTTTTCTGCAGGTCTTTGAAAGCAAAAAAATCTCTTCCTGTGTGATTGAAAACACCGTCAAAGATAACCCGCACTCCTTTTTCGTGACACGTACGGACAAATTCTTTTAAATCGTCATTGTCGCCGAGACGTCTGTCGAGTGTTCGGTAATCCGTTGTTTCATAGCCATGTCCTACGGATTCAAAAAGCGGTCCGATGTAAATTGCATTGCATCCGATTTCTTTTATATGGTCAATCCATGGGAGCAGCTTAGGAAGCCTGTGGACAACCTCGCCATAATCATTCTGCGCCGGTGCGCCCGTTAATCCCAAAGGGTAAATATGATAAAATACTGATTCGTCATACCAAGCCATGTTTATTCCTCTTTTCTTTGTGAAGTATTTTTACTGAATTATTATAACATAAAATGCTACTGTAAAGAAGTTGTTTCGCGACTTTTTGTGGCGCGAAACAATGCTTGACATGACACATGCAACAATATATAATATAAATATCTAGAAAAGCAATGGTTCAGACTTAGTATCCAGATTCTATGATTATTTTATAAAAGACTCTTGCTTTATTCCGGAAAAAAGAATAGGGCAGGATTGTATATAAATGTTCCTGCCTTTTGTGACAACATCACAGGAAAGGAGGAAATGATTTTATGAATCAGACAATATTTGAAAACCTGCCTCAGAAGATGAATCTTATCAGTGATTTGTTTTCAAGAGTAGTGTTCCGAGACAAGGAGGCCTGCCAAGACCTGGTACGGATTATTTTAGGGGAAGACTATGAGGTTACAGGGGTGACGTCGCAGTATGATATTACCAATCTGCAATTTCGCAGTGTGGTACTGGATATTCTGGTAGAGACGGCGGGAGAAGAACCAATTCATGTGGAATTTCAGATATCCGATGACGACGACCATATGCGGCGTGTGAGGTACTGCAATGGAAGTATTGATACACACCTTTTACAGAAAGGGAAAGCGTATAAGGAACTGCCTGATGTGTACCATATTTATATTACAATGAACGATTTTATTGGAGGCGGTCAGACAGTGTATGAAATTTTTCGTACAGTGCGTGACAGGGAAGGAACATACAGCACGCAGTATCCGGTGGAAAACGGAGTGCATGAGTTGTATATCAATTTGGAAATTCCATTGGATGATGGCAGTGAATTAGACCATTTACTGCGCTACATAAAAGAAACAACGGAAGAAAATGAAGATGCATGTTTTGGACATATCGTGAAAAGTGTGAAGGAATGCCGGGAAGGAGACGATGAGATTATGAAGTATTACAGTTCACATGAATTTTTTGAAGAAGGCAAAAAAGAAGGCCGAGAAGAAGGAAGAGAGGAAGGAGAAAAAAGAGCACAGAATAGCATTATCAAAAAGATGCTATCTATGGGGCAGCCATTAGAATTTATCAGCGAGTGTACCGACAAACCAGTAGAATATATCCGTGAGATAGCGACTGAGGAACCGATGCTTGTGAGGGAAGAGAATACCTATGGTAGATATAATAAAAAAAAGAGTGTGGAGTGATGGGAGACAATTGTTCGCGCCGGTTTCTACGGAATTACAGAAAACAAAAAACATTTGTCACAACCCAAATCACCAACAAACCTTGACTTTTTATCAAAATTCTCGTATGATATTGAAAGAAATGTAGTGCAGGAGAGGAGTACACAAGTGGCACTGACAGAGAAGGAAATTCATTGGCTGTAAGATTTCCCCGGAAAAAACTTGTGGAAGGTAGCTCTGAAACAGCGGTTCTGAATGTGGCAGATATGGCCAGTAGGAATTGACGGTTTGTCACGTTATAGACAAAATGAGGAACATAGTGATTATGCTGTGTTTGAAAAAAGGTGGTACCACGGCTGTTAGGTCGTCCTTTATGATGCCGTGGACAATGAGGATTTTGATGACTTGTCGAAAACGGCAGGTCTTTTTTGATGTTGGTTGGCAGATGCCACTGGCATCTAGTTTGATGAATGGAGGTTATGAAACAAAATGAAAAAGGAACTGGAAAAGACATATAATCCGGCGGATATCGAAGACCGGTTATATGCAAAATGGGTAAACAAAAAATATTTTCATGCAGAAGTTAATGCAAACAAAAAACCTTATACGATTGTGATTCCACCACCGAATATTACTGGTCAGCTTCACATGGGACATGCGCTTGATAATACGCTGCAGGATATCATTATTCGTTCTAAACGTATGCAGGGATATGAAACTTTGTGGATGCCTGGAACAGACCACGCATCAATTGCAACCGAAGCCAAAATTGTTGAGGCAATGAAAGAAGAAGGACTCACAAAAGACGATATTGGCAGAGAAAAGTTTTTGGAGCGTGCATGGGCATGGAAAGATAAATTCGGCGGACGAATTGTATCGCAGCTTAAGAAAATGGGCTCTTCCTGTGATTGGGACAGAGAGCGTTTTACGATGGATGAGGGCTGTAATAAAGCAGTCAAGGAAGTTTTTGTAAATCTTTATAATAAAGGTTTGATTTACCGTGGGGAGCGAATCATCAACTGGTGTCCACACTGCCTGACTTCGATTTCTGATGCGGAAGTAGAGTATGAAGATCAGAAAGGACATTTTTGGCATCTGCGCTATGCGTTTGCGGATGGAAGCGGTTATATCAATTTGGCTACAACACGTCCGGAGACACTTCTTGGTGATACAGCAGTAGCCGTGAATCCGAATGATGAGCGGTATAAAGATTTGGTTGGAAAAAAACTGATTCTGCCTCTGGTACACCGTGAAATTCCGTTGATTGCTGATGATTATGTAGATATGGAATTTGGTACCGGTGTCGTAAAAATCACGCCGGCACATGACCCAAATGACTTTGAGGTTGGACTGCGTCATGACCTGCCGATTATTAATGTGATGACAGACGATGCTAAAATCGTGGATGAATATGAGAAGTATGCGGGCATGGATCGATATGAAGCAAGAAAAGCCATCGTAGAAGATTTGGAAAAAGAGGGCGCTCTTGTAAAAATTGAGGACCACGATCATAACGTAGGAACTTGTTACCGTTGTGGAACAACAGTAGAGCCGCGTGTATCCAAACAGTGGTTTGTAAAAATGAAACCACTTGCCGGTCCGGCGATTGATGCGGTAAAAGAAGGAAAAACAAAATTTGTTCCGGAGCATTTTAATAAAACGTATTTCCACTGGCTTGAGAATATCCGCGACTGGTGTATTTCCCGTCAGCTCTGGTGGGGACATCAGATTCCGGCATTTTACTGTGATGACTGCGGTGAATTGGTAGTAACCAAAGAAAATAGTGCAGTATGTCCGAAATGTGGCAAGCCGATGCGTCAGGATCCGGATACACTGGATACGTGGTTTAGTTCAGCTCTTTGGCCATTCTCAACACTTGGATGGCCGGATAAGACGGAGGAGATGGATTATTTCTATCCGACGAACACATTGGTAACCGGTTACGATATCATTCCGTTCTGGGTTATGCGAATGATGTTCAGCGGACTTGAGCATACAGGACAAGTTCCGTTTGATACGGTGCTGATTCATGGACTTGTGCGCGATTCCCAAGGTAGAAAAATGAGTAAATCACTTGGCAACGGAATTGACCCACTTGAAGTGATTGATAAATATGGTGCCGATGCGCTGCGTCTGACGCTGGTAACCGGAAATGCACCGGGAAATGATATGCGTTTTTATTGGGAGCGTGTTGAGGCGAGCCGTAATTTTGCCAATAAAGTATGGAATGCTTCCCGTTTCATTATGATGAATTTTGACCAGAATGAAGATGTCGATTATGAAAATGTAACCGCAGATGAGCTGACTCAGGCAGATAAGTGGATTCTTTCCAAGGTGAATACACTTGCCAAGGATGTTACTGTATTGATGGATTCCTTTGACTTGGGAATTGCCGTTCAGAAAATTTATGATTTCATTTGGGAAGAATTCTGCGACTGGTATATTGAAATGGTAAAACCACGTTTGTACAACGATGCGGATGAAACAAAAGCAGCAGCTTTGCACACATTGAAAACCGTTTTAATTGATGCACTGAAATTACTGCATCCGTATATGCCGTTTATCACAGAGGAAATTTATTGTACACTTATGGGTGATGAAGAAATTTCCATCATGGTAAGTGAATGGCCAAAGTATAAAGAGAGCCGTAACTTTGCTGAGGATGAGGCAAAAGTTGAGCGAATTAAGGAAGCAGTAAAAGGCATCCGAAACATCCGCGGTGAGATGAATGTGCCACCAAGCAAAAAAGCGTCGGTTATCGTTGTTTCAGAAAAAGAAGAAGTGTTAAAAATCTTCGAGGAAAATAAAGTATTTTTTGCAACGCTTGGTCTTGCCAGTGATGTGACACTGCAGTCAACGAAAGAAAATATTGGCGAGGATGCGGTTTCTGTTGTTATTGCGGATGGAACCATCTATATTCCGTTTGCAGAATTGGTTGACATTGACAAAGAAATTGAGCGTTTGAAGAAAGAAGAAAAGAAACTTACCGGCGAAATCAAACGCTGTGAAGGTATGCTTGGTAATCCGAATTTCGTAAACAAAGCACCGGAGAAAAAGATTGCTGAGGAAAGAGAAAAATTAGAGAAATATAAGGGAATGATGGAGCAGGTTAAGGAGCGTTTGGCGCATTTTACAAAACCGTGACGTAATTTGTGAAGGAAACTTATGTTTTGTCGAAGGATTCTCGTATTTCCTACTTGCTTTTTTTACTCAAAATAGGTATTATGAATACCAAAGGGAATGAGTGACAGTGAAAGAGCAAATAGGAGGTACGAGAATGCTTAATTTTGAGGAAGAACTTGAAAAATTTCAGCCGAGCATGGACATCGAGAAAGTCGAAGATGTTGTTTATCATAATAATTTAGCAGATGTGACAGATATTGTAAAAGAGTTGATACAGGATGCTAAAGGAACATTGTGATGAAAAACAGGAAGGGGTTATCAAAGATGAGATGTCCAAGATGCGACGCTAATGTGAGCGACACAGCGACACTCTGCACATTTTGCGGTCAGAATCTTTCGGTGATTCATTATATTCGCAGAGTATCCAATACTTATTATAATCTGGGATTGGAAAAGGCGAAAGTGCGTGACTTATCAGGTGCGATTGTTGTTTTGAAAAAAAGTTTAGAGTTTAATAAGAAAAATACCAACGCAAGAAATCTCCTTGGGTTGATTTATTATGAGATGGGTGAGACCGTAGCAGCTTTGAGCGAGTGGGTGTTGAGTAAATACCTGCAGGCCGATGACAATGCAGCGGATTACTATATTAATACGATTCAGAAGAATCAGACGGCACTGGATGCGACAAATCAAACGATTAAAAAGTATAATTCTGCATTGGCGGCAGCACAGGCAGGAAATGATGATTTGGCAATTATCCAATTAAAAAAAGTAGTGAGTCTGAATCCGCATTTTGTGCGTGCACAGCAGTTGCTTGCATTATTGTATATTCATGACAAAGACTATCATAAAGCAGCAAAATGCTTAAACCGCGCCAGGCGAATTGACTTTAATAATACGACAACACTACGCTATATGCAGGAAGTTGGTGACTTAGCTGCTTCCTCAGAGAAAGAGTTAGTGAAAAAGCCGTCAAAGAAAGACCCTCTTTCGAATGTAACCCCGGTGGGTACTTACAAGGAAGAAAAGCGGTCGTTAATGCCGGTTATCTATGTGATTATCGGTGCCATTGTCGGGCTTGCCGTAGCGTTTGTTCTGCTTTGGCCGACGATGAAAAACAGCGGAAGTGGAGATGGCTCACATATTTCAGATACAAATGATCAGTTAGCCGTGCAATCTTCCCAGATTTCCGGATTGAAGAAAGAGAAAGAACTTTTGCAGGAACAGGTTGACAAACTGCAAAAACAGATAAAGGATGCGGATTCGTCTGCACAGAAACAAACGGCAAGTTACGAAAAGTTATTGACAGGAGTCAAGGCTTATCTTGCGGATGATAAGATTCAGGCAGCAATTGCCGTGGCGGACTGTAAAAAATCCGATTTTGGAAGCAGTGAAGCAAAAGAAATTTACACAACCATTCATACCGTGACGGATGCACAGATTCAAGCCCTTTTAAATGAAGGAAAGCGTACGGCGTATACGTCTTATGATGGAGCGATTGCAATTTACCGCAATGTGCTGAAACTGAAACCAAAACATCAGGATGCGATGTGCCAGATTGGTTATTGTTATCAGAAAAAGCAGGATAACAAAAAAGCAAAGAAGTGGTATCGAAAAGCAATTAAGGTAGATCCAAACAGCGCAATTGCGAATAAGGCAAATAACTATTTGCAGCAGATTGAGCAGCAAGGTACACAAGGACAATAAGAATAAAAGAACGAATGAGAAGACCTATAGAAGAAAATTTCTATGGGTCTTTTTCGAATGACTAAAAAAGGAAGGAAAGAAAAAAATGGAGCAATTTTCAATGGAGCGAACGGGCTCTCAGCTTGTGTTACACATTTGTGAGGAATTGGATCATCATACAGCAGGACAAATCAGCAAAGTAGTGGATTTACAAATAGAGAAGGGAAATGTCAGGACATTAATATTTGACTTTTCGGGTATAACATTTATGGACAGCTCAGGAATTGGCATGGTAATGGGAAGACACCGAAAAATGAATTTTTTAGGAGGAAGAACTTTTGTGACCGGAATTGGAGATAATGTTGACCGCATTTTTAGAATGTCGGGGCTTTATCGGATTATTCCTAAATATCAGGAAAGGACGGAAGTTTTATAATGGAAAAAACGGAGATTATGTTTGAATTTGACAGTAATTCGGAAAATGAAAGTCTGGCGCGGACGGTTGTTGCCGCATTTTTAGCAAGGCTTGACCCGACCTTAGAAGAACTTGGTGATGTCAAGACAGCAGTTTCCGAGGCGGTTACAAATGCCATCATTCACGGATATGATGGCAAGCCGGGGAAGGTTAAGATACATAGCTGGATTGAGGAAAATACCATATGGATTGAAGTGGCGGACCAAGGTGTTGGAATCGGTGACGTAAATTGTGCCATGGAACCGTTGTTTACGACCAGACCGGAAATGGAACGTTCCGGAATGGGCTTTGCTTTCATGGAAGCTTTCATGGATGAACTGCATGTGGAGTCACAGGTGGGGCAGGGAACAACGATTCGTATGAAGAAAAAAATTTATAGTTCATTTATTTTGTCATAAGGGAGTCTGCCAATGGAAACCATAGAACTGATTAAACGTTCACGAGCAGGGGATAAATTGGCAAGAGAACAAGTGATTAAGGCGAATATGCCGTTGGTATACAGTATCGTGAAGCGATTTGCGGGAAGAGGATATGATGCCGAAGATTTGAGCCAGATTGGTGCAATTGGTTTGATTAAAGCAGTCGATAATTTCAATGTGAATTTTGAAGTGAAATTTTCTACTTATGCAGTGCCGGTAATTAGTGGTGAAATCAAACGATTTTTACGCGATGATGGAATGGTCAAAGTCAGCCGGACATTAAAGGAAAATGGAATACGGATTAAGCGTGCAGCTGAAATGTTGGCTATTCGACTGGGGCGTGATGCGACGTTAGAGGAACTAAGCGCAGCAACCGAATTGGCAAGAGAAGATATCGTAATGGCACTTGAAGCCGGCAGCGAAGTGGAGTCTCTGCATAAAACGGTATTTCAAAAAGAAGGAAGCGAAATTCTTCTTATGGACAAAATTCCATCGAAAAAAAATGAATCGGAGCATATTGTTAATCAAATCTTGTTAGAGCAGCTTTTGGGTGAGCTTGGCGAGAAAGAGAGAAAATTGATTGAACTACGTTATTATGAAGATAAAACACAAACACAGACCGCAAAACTTTTGGATATGAGTCAGGTACAGGTCAGTCGTTTGGAAAAGAAAATTATTGGCTCGATGAGGAAACATTTTGTATGTCGCAGTCATGAATAAAAATATAGAAAATGGCAATGGTAATACCGAAAGGAAGTGTTTGTATGAAAAAAGCAGGTATTTGTACCATTGTCATTCTTGTATTTGCGGCATTGGCGATCTGGATTTACCGCTCGGGTAATCACGATGAGAAAACACCGGTACAAGGAAAGGGAACATTGGTGAAGGAGTATAAAGAATGGAAGAGATACTATATGTAAAAATCGCGCAGAATATCCCGGTTGCAAAGCGTCAGGTTACATTTCATGATCTGGCAACTTTACATTGTACGAATAAAAAAGTTGTACAGGAATTAAATCAAATGGTATTTTATACGCTGCCCGCTCATGGCCCGCAAAAAACGATGTTCACGATTGCGAAAGTATATGAGGTGATTCATCAGAAATATCCGAATTTAAAAATTGAAAATTTGGGCGAACGTGATTTTGTTATTGATTATGAAAAGCCGGATGAAAAGGAGAAACAGAAAAAGTGGGAATATGTACGGACTATTTTTGTTTCTTTTATCGTTTTTATGGGAGCAGCTTTTACCATTATGACATTTAACGAGGATGTCAGTGTTGCGGATGTCTTTGACAAAGTATACCGTCTGGTGCTGGGGCAGGAAAAACAAGGCGGTTCCATCATTGAGATTTGTTATGCGATTGGTTTGCCTGTGGGAATTCTCGTTTTTTATAATCATTTCCGCAGGAGAAAAATTAAGGATGACCCGACACCGATTCAGGTTGAAATGCACACATATGAGGAGCAGGTAAACAAAACACTGATTGCGGCAGCATCAAGGGAGGGAAAAACGATTGACAGTGATTCAGTATAGTGTACTCATTCTGATTGGCTTGGCGAGCGGTGTTGCCGTCGCAACGGGAATATTTGCATTTATTACGATGCTTGGCATTATACCGAGACTGGCGGCAAGGACGAAAACGGCAAATCATGTGGTGTGGTATGAAACGATGATTATAGCGGGCGGTGCATTGGGAAATATTTGGATTGTGTTTGAAATTCCGATGCCGCTGACTTCGATTTTTTTGGCGGTTTATGGGCTTTTTGCAGGTGTATATGTCGGATGTCTGGTAATGGCACTGGCAGAAATGCTGCGTGTAATTCCCATTTTAGTGAACCGTCTGCAAATTAAAGAAGCGTTTTATCTTATTCCGCTTGCAATTGCAATTGGGAAAATAACAGGAACTTTATTTCAATATTTTTATCAAGGCTAAAGGAGCAGAAAATGAATCAGGATAATATCGACATTCAAGAGGTTTTACAGGAAAGGGAACAGAAAAAGAAGGATGAAAAGTATAATGCTTACGTAAAAAATCACACGCCGAAAAAGAGCTGGTGCCTCAATTTACTGAAAGCATATGCGATTGGAGGATTTATTTGTGTCGTAGGACAGGCTCTTTCGAATGCTTATATGAGTTTGGGGATGGAAAAAGAAACAGCGGGATTATATACGACATTATCGCTGATTTTTCTCAGTGTGCTGTTTACCGGTTTGAATTTATATCAGAAGCTCGCCAATTTTGCAGGTGCAGGAACGATTGTACCGATTACCGGATTTGCCAATTCAGTAGCCGCACCGGCAATTGAATTTAAGGCAGAAGGGCAGATATTTGGTGTTGGAGCAAAAATATTTACCATTGCAGGGCCGGTTATTTTGTATGGAATATTTTCCAGCTGGATTGTGGGAGTCATATACATGATACTTCAGGCGGCAGGAATATTATAGAAGAGTATGGAAAAAATAGTGAAGAAGAAATACCTTTGGGATTGGGATTTGAATTGGCAATGAATGATAAGGCAATGGAAAGTTTCTCGAAAATGCCTGAAGGTATCCTCCCTTTTTATTGAAAGCATATGAAAAAAGATATATAATAATTATGTTCGGGCACATAAAACGGTATGCCTTAAATTAAAAAATATGCTTTACAATACAGGGAGGGTACCTTGGATAAAAGGAAAAAAACAGCAGCTACAATTGTCATGACATGCATTTTAATTTTGATTATGGCACTGGTAATAATGTATAGAATAAAAGAAAACAACAGCAAAGATTACACAAAGTATGAGAATCAAAACACTAAGGAAACATCTACCATACAAAGCAGTAAAATAGGATTGCAGCGAAAAGATATCGAAAAAATATGGAATGACAGTGCGTTGGAGGGAAACAGGCAGGAAAAGGAATTTTACAGATTTGAATTTCCCATGTACAGAGGTGAAAGTGTAGAAGAGGTATTTAGCCTGTATTTCAGATTTTATGTATCATGCGGAGATGGAGAGTATTATTTAGACCCACGAATAATATTTGGTGGATTTTATAATGTTTCCGATATAAAAGATGACAAAATTTCAAAGGAATTTACCATTTTATCAGACAAAGAAAGCCTTAAGTTTAATATATTTAAGGATGAAAAGAAAAGTGCTGATGATGGGAATACATATAATGCAATGGCGTTTTCCACAGAGAACATTGACGAATTTGAAAAAATAGTCAAAAGTAAAAACGTAAATATAAAAATAACCCTTGATAATAGGAAGTTTGTGTTTGATTTGGGCAAAGATGAAAAGAAAAAGTTACATAGTCTGATTTCAGATTATAAGAAATTAGAAGAAAAGGTATGTGATGATAAACAGTAGTTTTTGACATGGAAATACAGGAAGGATAAATTATGCTGTCAGAAGAGAGAAAAAGAAATTTAGAAACAGGAAACAGGGTTAGGGAAATACGAAATGGTATGGACTACACTCAGACTGCAATGGCAAATGAATTAGATGTTTCTCTTTCTGCCTATAAAAAAATTGAGTCAGGAACTATGGCAATAACCATAAATATGCTAAAAACGTTAAACGAAAAGTTTGGAGTCTCTGCAGATTACATATTATTTGGTAAAGAAGAACATATTGAAGACATTGACGAATTTGTAGATAGTCTGTCCGAAGAGGAGGGCAGGGAAATCTATGAGGAGTTAATAGATTATTTTGTTAATCAAAAAAAGAAAACTTATATAGTAAAATAGTATTGTATAAAAAATGCTTTTCTGCTATAATATTTTCAATTTGTGCATAGGTAAGTTATGCACATTACAAAAGAATATATATCTTAAATTAAACTTACGAAAGGAAATACATTTATGAACGCTTTTCTAATCTTAGAAGACGGTACAGTCTTTAAAGGAACATCTATTGGATCTACAAAAGAAATTATTTCAGAAATAGTATTTAATACCTCAATGTGGGGATATTTAGAAGTGCTTACTGATCCCAGCTATGCAGGACAGGCAGTATGCATGACATATCCGCTTATTGGTAATTACGGTATTTGCCATGAAGATATGGAATCACTTAAACCATGGCCTGATGGTTACATAGTACATGAATTAAGCCGTATGCCAAGTAACTTCAGAAGTGATGATACCATCCAGCACTTTTTGGAGGAACATGATATTCCGGGAATCGCCGGCATTGATACAAGAGCCCTTACAAAGATTCTTCGTGAAAAGGGTACAATGAACGGTATGATTACCACTAATGAAAATTATAATTTAGACGAGGTATTACCTAAGATAAAAGAATATACAGTTACAGGAGTTGTTAAGAAAGTATCCTGTACAGAGAAAAAAGTTTTAAAGGGTGATGGATTTAACGTAGCTTTACTTGATATTGGAGCTAAAAATAATATTGCAAAGTCCCTTAATAAGAGAGGATGCAATGTTACAATTTATCCATGTGATACACCTGCAGAAGAAATTATTGCAGCTAATCCGGACGGAATTATGTTATCAAACGGACCGGGAGATCCAAAAGAATGCGTTTATCAAATTGAACAGATTAGAAAGTTATATGATACAGATATACCAATATTTGCCATATGCTTAGGTCATCAGCTGATGGCTTTAGCTACAGGGGCAGATACAAAGAAAATGAAATATGGACACAGAGGAGGAAACCATCCTGTTAAGGATATAGATTCAGGAAGAGTTTATATTTCATCCCAGAATCACGGATATATGGTAGATGGAGATACTATTAATCCGGATGTGGCAAAGGTTGCCTTTGTAAATGTAAATGATAAGACAGTAGAAGGTTTAAGATATATTAATAAGAATATTTTTACGGTTCAGTTCCATCCGGAAGCATGTCCGGGACCACAGGATTCGGATACACTTTTTGATGAATTTATCAATATGATGGAGGTGAGAAAAAATGCCTAGAGATACCAGAATAAAGAAAGTATTAGTTATTGGCTCAGGTCCTATTGTTATAGGTCAGGCAGCAGAATTTGATTATGCAGGAACACAGGCATGTCGTTCTCTGAAAGAAGAGGGAGTAGAGGTTGTCTTACTGAACTCTAACCCTGCAACTATTATGACTGATAAGGACATTGCAGACCGTGTATACATTGAGCCATTGACCGTAGAAGTAGTAGAGCAGCTGATCTTAAAAGAAAAGCCGGACAGCATCCTCTCCGGCTTCGGCGGCCAGACCGGCCTCACGCTTTCCATGCAGCTTGCAAAGGAAGGCTTTTTGAAGGAACACAACGTACGCCTGCTCGGCGCTTCCCCGGAGACCATCATGTTCCCATATAATATCGTTGAAAGCCAGGGTGAAGCGTTGATGGAGCGTGCGGCCGCGCAGAACGTGGGGGTCATTGCGATGAAGCC
>OJNQ01001512.1_pt1 | contig 16462 bp, 13 predicted proteins | sample 1597621 | NCBI WGS metagenome assembly OJNQ01 (sample SAMEA2452137, study PRJEB22498) | human gut metagenome | reverse complement strand
CCTACTATGCGATTTTAAATGAGGAAAATCAAGCGCTTTATGGGAAATACAGAGCGCTCACAGCAGGACTTCAGAAGTTCCATTTATTAGGCAGACTTGCAGAATACAAATATTACAATATTGATGCCATGACGAAAAAAGCCATGGAACTGGCAGGAATCCGGTTTGATAAAAAGGGAATCAAGACAGATGAGAACCTTGAGACAAACATGGAAGAAGTTTATGCTATTCCGTACGGCGCAAAACTTGCTGTTACCGAAGGGCAGGAAATCGAAAAAGGCGACCGTCTTACCGAAGGTTCCCTTAATCCGCATGATATTATCCGCATCAGCGGCGTGCGCGCAACCCAGCGTTACCTGGTACAGCAGGTACTCGGCGTTTACAAATCTCAGGGCGTAGAAATTAACGACAAACACATTGAAGTTATGGTACGCCAGATGATGCGTAAAGTACGTATCGACGAAGCAGGCGATACTACGATGTTGCCTGGCGAATATGTTGATATCGGTGAATTTGAAGAACAGAACAGCGAGATGCTTGACCGCGGCTTGCAGCCGGCAGAAGGCCACCCGATTCTTCTGGGTATTACCAAAGCATCCCTGGCAACCGATTCCTTCCTGTCTGCGGCTTCCTTCCAGGAAACCACCCGCGTACTTACGGACGCAGCTATTAAAGGCAAGGTTGACCCGCTGCTCGGCCTTAAAGAAAACGTTATTATCGGTAAACTCATTCCGGCAGGTACCGGCATGAGCAGATACCGTGACGTAAAAGTAAAATACAATAACGTGCCTACTAATAACTGATTTTACTGCGTAATAGCAGAAAAACTTAATAAGTTGTAATAGGTAAAGTAAACCACCCTGTTTATTCCGTTTGGAGTAAGCAGGGTGGTTTTGTTTTTAGCTGAGTCGCCGGTTAGCAATGAGCTGGAAGCGAAGTTGATAACCGTGACAGCGAAACTACGCAAATTTCATGACTGAATAGGGAGTGAAATTTGTGAACCTTAATATAATAAAAAAGATAAACTTCTAATGTCAGCATCAAATTTGTTGTGACGTAATTTTTTCAGATGAGTCATTGATATCCCGCATCACCGGCAGTGCGGTTTACCGTAAAACTACGCTGCCGCGCAAACCTACCGGCAGGGATAAAGTTTCACCAAGACCAGTAAAAGTTAGACTTACTCTAACGGAAATGTCTTTCGGGGGGGTAAAGGTATGGTAAAATAACATTATAAAATAATGTAAAATAAAATTATAAATTTTATTACAATTAATAAAACGTAAGAGGGATAACCGTGGCAGAACATCTGCAAAAAATAAATAAGTATACCAATATTATTCTACCATTTGTATTAATTTGTGCTGACTACATCGCCATAGTATGTGCAGAAGAACTTGCATTTAACTTCCGTAACTTCTATACCGGTAATCACAGCCTTCATATCTCCTGGCTCAACTTCTGGGTAGTATTCCCGTTACTTTATTTAATCTTCTTAAATATAGAACAGCTCTATAACCGCCGCGCGCAGTTCTGGCAGATAATCCAAAAACTCTTTATCACCAGCTGCTATGCTGTTACAAGCATTATCATATTACTCTATATAGCGCGTATTGCAGGTTCAACTTCCAGAATGTTTATCGCAGTTTTCTGGATATTGAGCTTTATTCTGCTTGTCATCTTCCGCTACATAGTAAAAAAGATATTAGAAAAATATCAGCTGCTGCAAATACCGGTACTTATTATCGGCGCAGGAAAAACAGCAGAACTCTTAGTACAAGGCATTAAAAATGATGCCGGTATGGGCTATAAAATAATAGGACTTTTAGAAGACAACAAAGTAGAAGAAGGAATACTTGAAAACTACCCTGTACTTGGTAAATTCAGCGATGCGGAACAAGTAATAACAAAATATAACATCAACCATGTATTTATAGCCGCACCAGGTTTGGAACAAGGTAAACTAACAAAACTAATCTACAAAGTACAGCCCTTAGTAAAAAGCATGGGCGTAATACCAAACCTCGTAGGCGTACCAATGGGCGGCATAGAAGCAGAAAGCCTGTTTAATGAAAAGCTTATGTTATTAAGGCTCAAAAACAACCTTGCACGCCCTGTTAACAGATGGATAAAAACAATCTTTGACTATGTACTTACAATAACCGGTACCATAGTAATATCACCGATACTTATAGTAATAGCACTATGGATATATAAAGACTCGCCGGGGCCGGTAATCTTTAAACATAGACGTATAGGCAAAAACGGCAAAGAATTTAACTGCTACAAATTCCGCAGCATGTGCGTAGACGCCAAAGAGCGTTTAGAGCAATTACTCAAAACAGACCCGGAAGCGAAAGCAGAGTATGAGAAATACCACAAGCTTGAAAATGATCCAAGAGTAACGAAATGCGGAAAATTTTTACGTAAAACCAGCATTGATGAATTACCGCAAATTTTTAATGTGCTTAAAGGTCAAATGAGTTTAATAGGACCGCGTCCATATATGATAAGCGAGTATCAGGAAGAAAAAGAGCTTTTAAAAAATATTATAATTGCAAAACCAGGGATAACAGGGTATTGGCAAGTGTCAGGAAGAAATGATGTAACTTTTAAAGAAAGAATAGCCATGGAAGACTGGTATGTGACAAACTGGAATTTATGGATAGATTTAATAATTTTATATAAAACATTTAACGTGGTATTTAGCAAGAAAGGTGCGTATTAAGTTTGGATAAGCCTATTAAGGTTTTGCAAATAATAGGAGATGTAGTAGGTGGCGGAGTTGAAACGGTAATAATGAATTATTATCGTAATATTGATAAAACAAAAATACAATTTGATTTTGTAGTACACAAAGGTGCTTTGCCGCAATATATTACACAAGTAAAAAACTATGGCGGAAAAGTATATGAAATAACATCTTACAAAAGTAATATTTTAAAATATACTTATGAAATTTATAAAATTATAAAAGAAAATAATTATGAGATTGTCCACTCTAACATGAATTCTTTAAGTGGATTTCCTTTATTTGCAGCTTACTTAGCAGGTGCGAAAGTACGTATATTGCATAACCATACAACGGATAACCCTGCAGAAGGAATAAGAACAATAGCCAAAAGAATACTTCGTCCATTTGCAAGATTATTTGCAAATCAATATTGGGCTTGCAGTAAATTAGCAGCTGAATGGATGTATGGTAAAAATTCAGTAACAAATGGCAAAGTAACAATTATAAATAATGCTATAGACCTTGAAAAATTTAAATTTAATAAAGAAAAAAGAGAAAAGTTAAGAAAAAAACTTGGTATAGAAAACTGTTTTGTGATTGGTCATGTAGGGCGATTTGTAAAAACCAAAAATCATGAATTTTTGATTGAGATTTTTAATGAAATATTAAAACAAAAGAATAATGCAAAATTGTTACTTATTGGAGATGGTAATTTAAAATCATTAATAGAAGCGAAAGTCCAAAATTTAGGTATAGAAAAAGCTGTTATATTTTTAGGTGTAAGAAACGATGTAGCAGATTTATATAATGTTATGGATGTCTTTGTGTTTCCATCATTTTATGAAGGATTAGGAATGGTTGTAATTGAAGCGCAAGTTAATGGATTATCTGTTGTAACATCAGATGGTGTGTCTGAAGAAACTGTAGTAACAGATAATATTAAATTTCTTTCTTTACAAAAAGTAAGAGATGAATGGCTTGATGTAATAATAAACGCTGAGCGCAAAGAAATTGAAAATAATAAAGATGGTTTGTTTAAAAACTTTGATATAAAAAATGAAAGTAAAAAGCTGGAAAGTTTGTACATTAAAATTTCGTATAAAGGAAATAAATACTGAATATAAAAAGTATTATAAAAAAGTATTATAAAAAAATAAATAAAACAGAAAAACAATTTATTGTGTAAAAGAAAGGATATAAAATGAATCCTAAAATTAGTGTTATTATTCCTGTGTATAATGTAGAGAGATATCTTTCGCGTTGTATAGAAAGTTTATTGATACAGACATATAGAAACTTTGAAATCATTCTTGTAGATGATGGATCCACAGATAGATGTTCGAAAATATGTGAGACTTATGCGAAAAAATATGATTTTGTTAAAGTTTTTCACAAAGCAAATGAAGGACAAGGAGCTGCTAGAAATTTTGGTGTAAAAATAGCACGTGGAGAATTTATTAGTTTTGTTGATAGTGATGATTATGTAAATCCGAGATATCTTGAAATCTTATTAAAAGGTATAGAGAATTCAGATATATCTGTAGTTGATTTCTTAAAAGTTTATAATGAGAATCAAATTCAGAATATTACAGATATGGATATTCATATGGATATTTATACTGCAGAAAATGCATTATCTCAAATTTTGTATCAGCAATTTCATGATGTAGCTCCTTGGGGAATATTACTGCCTAAAAATATAGTAGAAAAATATCCTTTTCCAGAAGGTAAACTATTTGAAGATTATTTTGTTACTTATAAATATTATTTAAATGTAAGAAAAGTTAGCTTTATTCGAATGCCACTGTATTATTATTTTATTCGTGATAATAGTACCATGAGTATTCGGGATAAGCGCTTTGTAAATGATTTAATGGAAGCAGCTGATGAGGTGATAAAAGGATGTTGTGGAAATTATATATTGGAAGATGCCGCTAAATGTAAGCGCTTTAGTAATTATTGCCGTATTCTTATTCAAACACCAAGTTTAAAGGAAAAATATCCGAATTACTATTTCCGTATCATAAATACTTTGAAACAAGAACGTTTATCTGTACTTTTTAATAGTAGAGCAAGAGTTAAAAATCGTCTAGCTGCATTAGCTCTCTATGGAGGAATTATGGGACTGAAGATTGCAGCACGATTGTAAATTAATTATATTTTGTTGTTTAAGAAGAAACTTTAAAGACAGTGGAGAATAATTATTATATTTGGCAGGAGATTAAAAAATGTTTTTTATTACATGTGCTAGCTACTATGGAACTGGTTCCAGCGCAGTTACTGATTATGTATCTGAATATAGTTCTGTATTTTCTTTTACGGATGAAGAATTTCGATTTATTCAAGATCCAGATGGTATTTCTGATTTAGAATTTAATTTAGTGCAATGTTTTAATCGGGACATGCATTGAAGAGATATAAGAGGCTTGTGGATTTTTATTGTGGGAATATTTTTGGAGCTAAATATAGTAAATTTTTTGGCGATAAATGGAAACAATATTCATATGATTATATTAATGCTCTTACTGATTTTACCTATCATGGTTGGTGGATGTACGATTTGTATGATAGAGGGAAAATTTTTTATTTAAAAAAAAGAATTATTAATAAATTATTGCACATGACCATTTGGCAAGGGAATGTAGATCGGCAATATAACTCTATGAAAAACGAAATTACTTATTGTAGTCATCCTAACGAAGAAAAATTTTTGCGTTGCACCAAAGAGTACATATATCGATTATTTGAATCAGTGAAACCAAAAGATATTGATACTATCATGGTAGATCAGTTAGTTCCGCCAATGAATCTTCAAAGGTATTTGCGTTATTTTGATAATAATATAAAAGTAGTTGTAGTAGACCGTGATCCACGTGATCTGTTTTTCTTAGATAAATATGTATGGGAAGATGGTATTATTCCTAATGACGTGGAAATATTTTGTAAGTGGTTTCGATATACAAGGGAACACCGCAAATATGAGAATATGAATACAGATTCTATTAAGTTTCTTTGTTTTGAAGATTTAGTATACCAATATGATAAGACGACGGTAGAGTTAAGGGAATGGTTAGGATTGGATGAAAAAAAGCATTTATATAAATATGAGTATTTTAATCCAGATATTTCGCTTCATAATACTCAAGTGTGGAAAAATTTTTCATGTAAAGATTATGAAAGGTCGTTTATTGAAAAAGAACTCTCAGAATATTTATATGATTTTACGAATATATAATCTGTTTAGATATAAATGATATTAGTTATTTTGTTGGAGTAAAGAAATGAAGATAGCTATGGTTTTTGATGGATTACAAATAGGTGGCGTTGAAAGGGTTGGTGCTGATTATGCTAAAATCCTTATTGAATTGGGGCATGATGTAACAATTTTTAACATTGTACCATCACTAACAGAAATGGAATCTCAATTTCCAATTCAATGTAAATTTGTATATGTAAATTTTCCAAAGCAAATTTGTCCGGAACGATATAACAGAATTACACGTTATAAATCATTGGGAAAATGGATATTTCCACTGGTTAGTTTGTTTTTAGCTATACTAATAAAAGTTTATAAAGCTTTTTTTAAGAGCCGTCAAATATTTCGTGAGTCGTTTGATTTAGTCGTAGCGTTTTCTGGGCACTATAATGATCTAACTTTTGTTTCCGAAGAGTTTATAAATAGTAAACATAAAATTGGTTGGTTGCATGGTGCTCTTTATAGTTATGTTTTAATATCAGAAGGTTTTCTTAATTTGTATAGGAATATTAAAAATTTAGTGGTTTTAACAAGAGACTGTGAGGTTGAATTTTTTTCGTATAATCCATTTTTGAGTCTTAATATAAACCAAATGTATAATCCTATTGCTTTTTTTAACAAAAAAATTTCAGAAGAAAATGTTCAACGATTAAAAGAAAAATATGGAGATTATATTCTTATGGTATCTCGTATGGATATTCCTCATAAAAGACCAGATACGCTTATAGATGCTTTTGAAATTTGCTGGTCGAAATATGGGCTAAAACGAAATTTGGTATTTGTAGGAGACGGACCAGACTTGGAAAGTATAAAAGAAAAGGCGAAAAGAAAAGACCGCGAAATTGCTTCTCATATATTTTTTGAGGGAAGTAAAATGAATATTCAGGATTATTATAAATCAGCAGGAATTCTTGTTCAGTCCAGTTCATTTGAAGGACTCCCATCTACTGTTATAGAGGCTTTGCAGATGGGGCTGCCAGTAGTATCTACTGATTGTCAGACTGGACCTCGTGAAATTTTAGGAGATAGTCAGTATGGCCTTTTATGTAAGGTTGGAGACGCTAATGATATGGCAGAGAAAATTTATATTATGTTAACAAACAGGCAACTTTTTGAGTATTACAAAAAAGTAGGAACTGAAAGAGGAAAAGATTTTTACCCTGAAACTATTAAAGTGAAACTAGTAAAACTATTAGAAAATTTAAATAATTGATGAAGTTAACTTATTACTAAATTAATAGCAAAACAAATTTATAAAGGGGAAGATCATAACTGATGAAATACGATTATATTATAGCTGGAAGCGGATTATTCGGCAGCGTATTTGCGCATGAAGCTAAAAAAGCAGGCAAAAAATGCCTTGTAGTAGAAAGGCGCAGCCATATCGGCGGCAATATCTATTGCGAGCAAAAAGATGGAATTAATATTCATAAATACGGCGCGCATATTTTTCATACCAGCAATAAAAAAGTGTGGGATTACATTAACCAATTTTCAGAATTTAACAACTACATCAACAGCCCTGTTGCCAACTACAAAAGCGAAATATATAACCTGCCTTTTAATATGAATACCTTCAGCAAAATGTGGGGGATTAGAACACCGCAGGAAGCAGAACAAATCATAAAAGAACAAAGAAAAGTTATAACAGGTGAACCACAAAACTTAGAAGAACAGGCAATTAGTTTAGTTGGTACAGATATTTATACCAAACTAATTAAAGGCTATACCGAAAAACAATGGGGCAGAAAGTGTACAGAACTGCCTGCCTTTATAATTAAGCGCCTGCCTGTACGCTATACCTATGATAACAACTACTTTAACGATAGATATCAGGGTATACCTATTAGCGGCTATAACCAAATTATAGAAAAAATGCTGGAAGGTACAGATGTAGAGCTAAACTGTAATTTTAATATCTGTTTTGATAAAGACCAGAAGATAGCCGAAAAAGTAATTTATACCGGTGCAATAGATGAATACTTCAACTATGAATTAGGGCACCTTGAATACCGTGGCTTAAAATTTGAAACCGAAAAATTAGAATGCGAAAACTACCAGGGCGTAGCCGTAATGAACTATACCGACAGTGAAACTCCTTACACAAGGATAATAGAACATAAGCACTTTGAATTTGGTAAACAGCCTGTAACCTATATTACCAAAGAATATCCACAGGAATGGAAGCCGGGCGAAGAAGCATACTATCCTGTCAATGACGATAAAAACCAAAAGCTGTATGAACAATATAAAGAACTTGCTGATAAAGAAACAAATATCATCTTCGGCGGCAGGCTTGGTGAATATAAATATTACGATATGGATAAAGTAATAGAAAGCGCGCTAAACCTTGTAGAAAGATTACTAAGTTAAAGTAGTAAAAAGGAAGTGGTAAATTTGTGTGATAATAAAACAATATTTTCTGTTGCAGCTGTAATTGTTACATACAATCGTTTGAAAAAACTTAAAACAGCATTAAACTGTTATGAAGAACAGATTTTGCTGCCTGAATATTTAATAGTGGTAAATAATTGTTCTAATGATGGTACAAGCGAATATTTAGAAGAATGGAAAATGGTTAATAGTAGTATTAAAAAGATTGTTATAAACACTAATGAAAATTTAGGCGGCAGCGGTGGATTTTATGAAGGTCAAAAAGCAGCTATAGAATTAGATGTAGACTGGATTTACTTAGCTGATGATGATGCATATCCGAAAAAAGATTATTTTCAAAAAATTGAGAACTATATTAAATTAGCTAATGTAAAAAACTTATCTGCTGTTTGTGGAAAGGTTGTAGAAAAAAATAATGATAGCGGTCATTGTGCCTATTTAAATAATTGGAGTACTAATATATATATAGGTGTTCCAGCGGTTGATTATAACTCTGAAAAATTAGAAGTAGATGCGACATCGTATGTTGGTGTATTCATAAATAAAGATATTTTGAAAAAGGCTGGTCTTGTGAATAAAAATTTTTTCATATGGCAAGATGATTTGGAGCATAGTTGTAGATTAAAGAAATATGGTTCTATAATTTGTTTTCCAAAAGCTGAAATTATACACGACGCATCTTCAGAACATTTTCAGTTATCATGGAAGTTTTACTATCTATATAGAAACCGTACTTATTTAATATTAAAGCACTTTAAAATACAAGCTTGTATTCTATTACCGTTATTATTAATAAAATCAATTTTGTGTCCACTAAAAGGTAAATCATTAACAGAAGTTAAAATGCGCTTAACTGCGATTAAAGATGGTGTTTGTGGTAAGTTAGGAAAACATTCAGTGTATCAGCCAGGTTGGAAGCCTTGATTAAGATGGGCGATAAAAAAGTATTTGAAAATATAGCAGCATTAGCCACAATAAAAGGGTTAGAGTATCTTCTTGCCTTTATAACATTTCCGTATTTAACTCGCGTTTTGCAAGTTGAGATGTTTGGTACTGTTGTTTTTGCGCAGGGGTTAATAAATTATTTTACGCTATTTACAGATTATGGTTTTAACCTTTTGGGACCGAAAGAAATTGCGCAAAATGATGATGTTGCTAAACGCGGAAAGGTATTTGCAAAAATATTTTTTGCCAAGTTGTTGCTGCTGTTAATTGCAATAGCAGTATTTACGGCTGGTATTTTATGTTTGAATTTATATTTAAAAATAGACGTTTTGCTATACGCTGTTGTATTTTTTACTGTAATTGGGAACGTAATCTTTCCGATTTGGTTTTTTCAGGGCATTCAGCAAATGCGGTATATAACTTTGGTTAATGTTATTGCCCGTTTTTGCAGTATTGCCGGTATTTTTTATTTTGTAAAACAGCCTCAGGATTATATTTTAGCGGCGCTGTTCCAGTCAATAGTTCCTTTGGTTGCCGGTATATGTTCGTGGGCTGTTCTTATAAAAAGTTTCCCGGAAGTTTTGTGCCTGCCAACAATGAAAGAAATTATAGGCACATTAAAAGATGGATGGAGTATTTTTGCTTCGACAGTTGCCATAAATCTTTACACAGCGAGCAATGTTGTTTTTTTAGGATTTTTAACCAATACTGTTACAGTAGGTTATTTTAGCGGAGCAAAGAAAATTATTGATAATATTACGCAGCTTATATCGCCTATTTCACAGGCTGTTTATCCGCATATCAGTAAATTAGTAACACAGTCGTCCAAAGAGGTTAAACCGTTTTTAGAGAAAGTATTATTAATTTTAGGCGGCGGAACTTTTATAGGTTCTGTATTTATATTTATTTTTGCAGATTTTATTGTAAAAATTTTACTTGGCAATGGTTATGAACAATCTGTATTACTGTTGCGCATAATGGCGTTTTTGCCGTTTATTATCGCGATGAGCAACGTATTTGGAATACAAATAATGCTGCCGTTTGGTATGCAGAGCACTTTTAGCAGAATACTTATTTGTGCCGCGGCATTAAATACCTGTATGGTATTGCCATTAATTTATTTTTTGCAGGATATTGGTGTAAGTATTAGCATTGTTGTAACCGAATGTTTTGTTACTACGGTTATGTATTTGGCAATTAAAAAGCAAAAAATATTTGAACGATAAAGGATTAAACAATGAGCTTTGAACTACTAAAAAAACTGCAAAAAATAATGCTGTTTATGATAATAATTTGTTTGCCGCTTAATAATTTACCGAAAGCTTTTACATTGCCTGGATTAGGCGGTACACTTTCAAATTATTTTGTGCTTGCTGCTATATTGCTGCTTTTATACGAATATTTTAAATTTAAATTTGATGTGAACAAAAAAGTTATAAAATTTTTTGCTATGTTTGTTATATGGCAGTTGTTGTGTTTAGTGATTGGCTTAGTAACCTATGATTATAATGAGCTTTTAACATTAGAACAAATACCAAAATTAAAAACGATAGTTTGTTTTTTAGACAAATTTGAGATTGTTGTAGATGAATTAATAGCGATAAAAGCATGGCTGTTTTTGCGTTTTAGTAAGGATATTTTATTTACAAATAATATAATATTTTTTGTTACATTTTATATTTGGCATTTATATAAGGCTAATTTTAATGAGGCATTTAAAGATGTTAGAAAAGCTATTGTATGCCTTGTATTAATTATGGGGGCATATTCTTTTGGTGAATTGTTGTGGTTAAAACTTGGTTTACAATTTGCAAAGAAGTTTTTAATTACAATAAACCCATTCCTTTATGATATTGCAACAACAACTGGTTGGTGGCCGCCATTATTATGGAATAATCAATTGCGAAGTATTTGTGCTGAACCATCGTTTTTTGGTATTATAAGTGTTTTATGTTTGCCGTTTTTATGGAGTTTACTTTTTGATAAGAAAAATAAATTCTTATCAGGTTTGCTAATATTTTATTTTACACTTATGATTGCTGGCACGAATGCTAGGACTGCTGTTGTGCTTGTTATTGCAGAAATACTGTTATTAGGTGTTTTTTCAATTATACGAAGAAATTTACTGAAAAAATTTTTTGTAATTTTGTTTATTACTGTATTGGCATTTACTGCTAATCTTGTTGATTACCGTCAATTGCTCAATAACGGTAATATCGATGGTATTTCGGCAGAAAATTATTTTGAACGAAATGTTGGCAGTATAACAAAAAGTAATGCAAGAAGCAACAGTGCGCGATTAGCAAACTTAATTGCTAATTTAGAAACTATAAAACAGCATTTGGTTTTTGGAGTAGGAACAGGATTAAAAGATGGATATATGTATGATAATTTGCCGGAATTTTCATATACAAATTATGAAGTAAGAAATTGGAGCAGATATCTTTATAATGAAGGCGTATTAAAAGCTGGGTATCCTGTACTTAATAAGTTTGTAGATATTGCTGTACAAAATGGATTGACTGGATTAATTTTATATTTTTTACCGTTGTTATATATTCTAAATAAAATATTGAAATTAAGAAAATTAATAATTTATGATAGCAAAGCAATAGTATTAATTATTATAATGGTTGCATTATTAGGGGCGATGATGAGCAATAGTGCTTTAATAATTTGTAATGGTATAGTATGGGGATTGTTGTTTTGCAAGATTAAGACAATGAAAAATTAGAATGAATAAATAACTAAAACTATATATTAGTACAAAAAATAAAATATTATATAAATTTTTGAAAGATATAACTCTCATATATTGAAATTATATGAATTTAGGAGTTTGTAAGAATATAATATTAATAACGGATAAGTTTATGAAAAGAAGGGATATAAAAGTATGAATATTATAAAAAATAATAATTTAAATCATCAAAAATATAAAGTCGATAACGCAATAATTTTAGCAGCAGGAATGTCGTCGAGATTTGTGCCGCTTTCGTATGAACGTCCTAAGGGATTGCTCGTAGTAAAAGGTGAGCGCCTTATTGAAAGGCAGATACGCCAGCTTAAAGAAGCGGGCATAGATGATATTACAGTTGTTGTTGGCTATTTAAAAGAGCAATTTTTTTATCTTGAAGAAAAATTTGGTGTCAAGATTGTAGTTAATGAAGATTACTATAGATATAATAATACGTCTTCGTTGATGTGTGTGGCTGATAAGCTGGCTAATACATATATTTGTTCTTCAGATAATTATTTTACAGAAAATGTATTTGAAAAATATGTTGAAAAAGCTTATTATTCTGCCGTATTTGCTGATGGAAAAACTGATGAATATTGTTTAAGTTTTAATAATGATGGGGTTATAACAAATGTTAATATTGGCGGAGAAAAACAGTGGTATATGCTCGGACATGTATATTTTGACAGAGATTTTTCAAAAAAATTTGTTGAAATTTTAAAAGAAGAATATACGAAACAAATTACTAAAGAAGAATTATGGGAAAATATGTACATGAGGCATATTGAAGAACTACCGTTGTATATTAAAAAGTATGACGATGGCATTATTTATGAATTTGACAGTTTAAAAGAATTGCAGCAATTTGATAAGGAATGTTTAAAAAATATAAATTCTGATATTTTGGATGTTATTTGCAGTACTTTTAACTGCGATATTAGTGATATAAACGATATTAAAGTTTTAAAATTCGGCATGACCAATAAGTCGTTTGAATTTTCTTGTAATGGCTGTAAATATATTATGCGTGTTCCTGGTGAAGGTACGGATTTACTTATTAATAGGTTTTATGAAGCAGAAAATTATAAAGCTATTGGTAATATGAAAATAAGTGATAAAGTAAAATATATAAATTCTTCAACTGGTTATAAAATTACAGAATTTATTGATGGAGCACGAGTGTGTAATCCGTGGTCAAAAAATGATTTATTTTTATGTATGTCTAAATTAAGAAATTTTCATAATAGAAAAATTAAAGTAAAACATGAATTTAAACTATTTGAACAGATTAATTTTTATGAAAATTTATGGAAAGAAAATAAATCAGTTTATGACGATTATGAAGAAACAAAATATAAAGTTTTTTCTTTGAAAAAATTTATTGATAGAAATAAAAATGAATATGTGCTTACTCATATAGATGCAGTTCCTGATAATTTTTTATTAACTGATAAAGATGTATATTTAATAGATTGGGAATATGCAGGAATGCAGGATCCTGACCTTGATATAGCAATGTTTTGCATATATGCAGGATATGATAAAACTAATATAGATAATTTAATAGATATTTATTTTGAAAATAACTGCGATATAAAAAGAAGATTAAAAATATATTGTTATATAGCTTGTGGTGGTGGACTTTTATGGAGTAATTGGTGCGAATATAAACATCAGCTTGGGGTTGATTTTGGCGAATACGCTAGAAAACAATATAATTATGCCAAGAATTATTCAGATATTATTATTAATGAAATAGATTAGAGGATTGTTTATGATAACAGGTTTAATGTCAGGAATTTTTTGGGGATTGGATACAGTTATTTTAGGGATTGCTTTATCAATGCCTGTATTTAATGAAGGTTCTGCTATAATTTATTTTGCTCCATTTATTAGTACGTTCTGGCATGATTTATCATCTTCTTTTTGGCTTACTATTTATATGATTTTAAAAAAGCAGTATAAATTGTTTTTTTATGCGGTAAAATCCAAAGCTGGGAAATACATTATTTTTGCTGCAATTTTTGGTGGACCAATAGGAATGTCATGTTATTTGATAGCAATAAAAAATATAGGTCCTGGATATACTGCTGTTATATCTTCTATGTATCCGGCATTAGGAGCATTTTTAGCTCATATTTTTTTAAAGGAAAAAATGAATCTGGTACAAATTGTTGGATTAATATTGGCGACTGTTGGTGTGATTGCTTTAGGATATAGTGGACAGAATTATATTTATAGTGATTTTACCATAGGTTTTATAAGTGCAATTTTGTGTTGCTTGGGATGGGCATCTGAAGCTGTTATCTGTGCATATGGAATGAAAGAGCCTGAAGTTGGTAATGAACAGGCATTGCAAATTAGACAGTTTACATCATCAATAGTGTATTTATTTATAATAGTATTTTTAGTAAAAAATACAGAACTAACTTTTAAAATGTTTAATACAATAGAGTTAAAATATATTTTTGTAGCTGCATTTTTTGGTACAATTTCTTATTTATTTTATTATAAGGCGATAATAAAATTAGGTGCGTCAAAAGCTATGCCATTAAATATAACCTATTCATCTTGGGCAATAATATTTAGTATGTTTTTGTTAAATATTATACCTGATTTAAAAACTATATTTTGTGGCGTGGTTATTATTATTGGTTCTTTGTTGGCGGCAACTGATATTTATAAAATTTTTGGTATAAAAAGCTGATAACATATTTATTTTGAGGTCACTATGTACATCACACGCAACATTGAACAAACAATTAACAGAATATCATCTCAGTTTAAGGTACTGCTGCTTACTGGCGCGAGGCAGGTTGGTAAAACGATGCTGTTAAAGCATTTGGCGCAGAATAGCAACCGTACATACGTTACGCTGGATGATTTAGCCGTGCGCAGTATGGCAAACGAAGAACCGGTGCTGTTTTTGCAGCGGTATGAGCCGCCGGTGCTGATTGATAATATTCAGTACGCACCGGAGCTGGTGCCGGTGATTAAGGATTACGCACTAAAGCATGGCCAGTCGGGCGATTTTTGGCTGATTGCGCCTAAAGAGGATGCGGAAACCATTACCGCCATTATGCAGGAGCTTGGCGATAAGTTTGCCTGCCTGGAGCTTTGCGGTTTAAGCAGCGCGGAACTGGACGGCAGGGAAAGCGCGCCGTTTATACCGGATATGCAGCTTTTGGCAGGACGGATGCAGAACCCTGTTCCGCACAGCGTGGTGGAGATTTACGAGCGTATCTGGCGAGGCGATAAGCCTGCAATGTATAACGAAGGTGCGGATTGGCAGACATTTTATGCTAAGCTGGTGCAGGATATTTTGCAGCGCGACATCCGCAAGTTTATTCAGCTTAATGATGAGATGAAGTTCTACCGTTTTTTGTGCGCGGCGGCGTCGCAGACGGCAAAGCTTTTAAATTATGCCGTTATGGCGAAAGAAACCGGCATCAGCATACCGACGGCGAAGCAGTGGCTTGGTATTTTAGAAAAGATGGGTATTGTTTATTTGCTGCAGCCTGCGGCATTTAACGGCGTTAAGTACGTTGTAAAAACGCCGAAGCTATATTTTACGGATACCGGTCTTGCAGCATATCTTTTGCGCTGGAACACGGCGGATGCGCTGGAGCTTGGCGCGATGAGTGCGGAGTTTTTTGAAACATGGGTCATTGGCGAGGTGTATAAAAGCTTTGCCAATAGCGCGCAGAAAGCGCCGCTGTACTATTACCGCAATTTTAATGGCAAAGAGGTTGAGCTATTAATTTTGCACAACGGCGTGCTGTACCCGTGCGTTATCAGCAAAAGCGCGCAGGTGCAAAAAATGTACAAGCGTTTTAATATAATAGAAGCGGCGTTTGGCGGCTGCACAGAAGTTAAAACAGCAACCGGCAGTGTTATCTGCCTTGTGCCTGAGTTCGGCATTGATAAAAACAACATTATGTATATTCACGCGTGGATGATTTAAAGCCTTGCATAAGCAGGGCTTTATTTTTTGCTGCGCCGCAGATTTTACCTACACCTTTGCTTGTGGTATAATATATTATTAGATTTATTGAACGAAAGGAACAAACATGGCAGATAAATTTTTAGTTATAGATGGCAGCAGCCTTATTCACAGGGCGTTTTTTGCCCTGCCGCCGCTGACGACGCAGAGCGGTGTGCATACAGGTGCTGTGTACGGTTTTTGCAATATGCTTTTGCGCCTGCTGGCGGACGTGCAGCCCAAGTGGCTGGCGGTAGCGTTTGACAAAAGCCGCAAAACCTTCCGCACGGAGATGTTTGCCGATTACAAGGGGCAGCGAAAACCGACGCCGAGCGAGCTTTCGGAGCAGTTTCCGCTGGCGCGCAAGGTGCTGGAGGCAATGAATATTGCCGTGCTGGAACTTGATAATTA
>OJNQ01001496.1_pt1 | contig 16592 bp, 17 predicted proteins | sample 1597621 | NCBI WGS metagenome assembly OJNQ01 (sample SAMEA2452137, study PRJEB22498) | human gut metagenome | reverse complement strand
CTCCACGCTCACTGAGTAGGGTTGTGGCTAATTTTGTATGCTTGTCCATGGTATTTAGAATACGGCTGTCAACATATTTTTACCTTCATTTCATATATTCGTTTATTATACGTACTTATCACGAGGGAAAATTTTTTTTGTAGGTAACTGAATTCACAAAGAGATATTGATGCTTATAATAAATTGATTATTATATACTTCCCTACTTTGATGTGTATGGTATTCTAAATACCGTACTCTTTTTTTAAATAATGTAATTTCTCTAAAATTTTAAGATGAAAGTGTATGATGATATAGGAGAGTGCCTTGTTGCGGGCTATCTAGAATATATAGAAACTTGCAAGTCCGTATCTACAAATATTAAATTACATTCAGCTGGACGAGAATTGGACGTACTCGCCATTAAAGATAATATTGTTTATTTGTGTGAGGTTGCAGTTCATATTAATGGACTTAGATATCCCAGAATGGGTAATAGGGCAACGATAGTCGAGAAGTTTGAAAGTATATCGAAATTTGCCGAAAAAGAGTATCCCGATAAAAAAAAGATATATATGTTTTGGTCACCTATAGTAAAAATTCCCAAAAATAAAAAATCGAAGACTAATGGTGTAAGAGATCTAGAAGAAGCGAAGAAGGAGTTAAAGAAAAAAGGGATAGACCTAACATTGGTTATAAATGGAGATTTTTATAAAAAAATAGATGAGCTTCGAGATTACGCCAAAAGAAGAAAAGACGAAATGCAAGATCCCATAATGCGCTTTTTGCAGTTAGAGGCGCGTAGAGAGGTAATGCCGAAAGATCCTTATAAGAAGTAAAAATAAGTATGATTAAATTTATTTTAAATAAAATTATTCCATTTACGGCGTTACTATTTCATTTTACTCCGCTTTTTGCTGATAATGAAATTTACGACGGACAAGATGTGAGCGGGAAACATTTTGGTCCATCATGTATAGATTCATCATGGGTTGCTACCACTGCTATTGGAACATATTTTTCCCAGGCAAATTTAACCAATGCAGATTTTACAGACGCAAATTTAACTAAGGCATTCTTCTATCGGGCTATATTAACGGGAGCAAATTTTACTAATGCTATTATAGATAATGCAAACCTCAACACAACTGGAGTTACAAATGAGCAGTTGTATTCTACGGCAAACTATAAAAGGGGTGATTTAAGCGGAGTTGAGCTTGGGACAAATAATTGGCAAGGATGCGATTTTTCGGGGCAAAATATGACAAATGCAAGTTTGTCATCAGCTGTACTTACGGGGGCAAATTTTACCAATACAATAATAAAAGGCGTAGATTTTGACAGAGCTGGTTTAACCAAAGAACAATTGTATTCTACTGCAAGCTACAAAAATAAGGATTTAAGTGGAGTTGGTTTCGATAGAAACAATCTAGAGTCTTGCGATTTCAGTAGTCAAAACTTGACAAATGCTAGATTTACGGAAAGTAGCCTTACAAATGCAAATTTTACAAGCGCAGATTTGAGAGGCGCATATTTGAATGTCTTAGAAACAGGGGAATTTATTACAAAAAATACAATTATGTCTGATGGCGTAATTAAAAACTTTTCAATGAAATCTGTGTCAGACCGTTTAGTTATTCGAGAACATGTGCCGGCGAAATATCCGGAATACGGTGAATATCAAATTTCCGCAAAAATTTCAGAAGCCGATAGTGAAATATCCGGAGGTGCGCAACTATCATTAGAGCAAGGGGCAAAACTTGAGATAACAAATGGGAAAACCCTTAAGCTAGCTTCTGATGGTAAACTACTGATCCAAACAGATGTAAATTCTTCTACTACTATTTCAATAGATCCCTTGGCAGCTCTTAATATTGAAAAGGGAGGGGAAGTCTTTGTGGATATAGTTGGAGAATTAAATGCAAACGACTATGAAGCCCTTAAGTTGTTAGAATGGGATGCAGATTCTAATGTTGTGGGTCTGTCAGATCTTTCAAAAGATGAGACACTATTCCTTACATTGAATGGGGAGATTTATATAGGGGAATGGGACTATCTAATAGAGAATAATCAGTTCATTATTACCATAGGGCAAGTCCCAGAGCCTGCTGCCTATGCAGCAATATTAGGTATTTTTGCTATAATTTTTGTATATAAAAAAAGAAAATCATTTAACGGATAGGGATAAATAAACACTAGCAGCTCCTTAGGTTATGGGCATGAAGAAGTTCAAGATTTTTGTCATAAATCTAAATGAATCTACGGAACGTTTAGAAAGGTTAAAATCTGAGTTTGAACGCATAGGCCTTGATTTTGAGCGGTTGCCAGCTGTCGACGGCCGGGCGCTAAGTGATGATCAAATTTTTGAACATTACTCTCCAGAATTAAACAGAAAAAAATATTTTGTGCCGCTTTCGAAACCTGAAATTGGCGTCTACTTGAGTCACTTAATGGCCTGTGAGAAGATAATTTCCGAGAATCTTGATTTTGGGATAATACTTGAAGACGATATCGTTCTCAAAGACGGCTTTCAAATGATTCCCCAAGTGTTGTATGCCTTAAAGCACAGGTGGAGTTATATAAGATTGATACCTCCAAAAGATAAAGAAAAAGTTGAGATAAAGACCAAAATTCCGTTGGAAGTTCCAGTAAGAATAACTTTTGAAAGATATTCTAAAAATACAAATTTTTATGAAGGCAAAAAGGTAAAAGAAACGAAAATTATAAAATTACCTGTATTGTTCGAACTTATAGCATGGGATAAACCTCCAATGGACCTGCCATCAGCCTATGCGATATCGAGCGAAGGTGCAATGGGCTTTCTATCTAAACAACCTACATTCTCTCGGCCAATAGATAAGGATTTGCTGTGTAATCTGGAAACAGAGTTAGAGGTGATGGGGCTTATCCCGTGTATGTGTTCATTATGTAATGCAGTACCCGACATTAAAGATACCAAAACTCCTTACAGTAATTTTAGGGGAAAAACTAATCCGTAGGGTAAAACATAAGTTTAATTAATATCTATAATGCGATTCATTTTTCTAAATATGTGCTTTATTTACAGGATATTTTGCTACTCAAATCTGCAATCATTATTGCTACGATTTTTTTCATAGAAATTTATAGTTTTTAGATATGGATTTTTCCAGAATAACAGTTGTTTCGCAAGGACCGATAACTCCTCTTACTAAGGCTTCACTAAAGTCTGTTAGAAAATATTTGCCTGAATCTCATATAATTCTTTCTACATGGGAAGGTTCGGATATTGAAGGATTAGAATTTGATGAAATCGTCTATAGTAAAGATCCATACAGCAATGATAGGTATTACCCGAATAATCTGAATAGGATGTTACTTTCAACTTTGAACGGTTTAAAGCGTGTAAAAAGTGAATTTACACTGAAAATGCGCACTGATTTTTGTCTGACAGGTACAAATTTTATAAATCTCTTTCAACTAAAACTCCCCGAACCTAAAGAATATAAGGTGTTCAAAAATAGGATTGTCGCATATGTGTGGAAATCTAAACCAGGGAGATTGTTTAACATAGGTGATTTTCATTTTTTCGGATACACATCTGACATCATTTCGCTTTTTGATATTCCGCCAATGGCAGATAGTGATTTCTTTTGGTTAAAGGTAAACCCGCCTACTAATAGGTTCTTTCTCAGAAGAAATACGAACAGATTTCATCCCGAGCAGTATATTTGGATAAGCTTTTTAAGAAAAAATAATATCGATGTAAAACTTGCGGATTACACTGATTATACTTTTGAAAAAAAAGTTATGAGTGAGAAAATATTCGTAAATAACGTTATATTTGCCTCATTTTATGAATATTCAATTATCACATGGAAGGCGAATTTGCTAAGTTTTAATCTCCCCGTACTGCAGCGTGGTTATGATTTTGATGATTGGATATCGCTATGTAAAAAATATATAAAATCAGACTACGAGCATATAAATCCTATCAGACATATAAAGCTATACAAATCGATTATACTATGCTCTTTTTTACTATTTGGCAAATTTCTTTCTTGTTTATTGCCTCAAAGGAAATCTAGGCAAAAAGTGAGGAAATATTTTGAAAAAATTTCACTTAATTTTTTGTTAAATGGAAAATTATAACATAGTGCTTGCCGCGGGTAAACGCGAGTTTTTCGAAGACCTTTTCTATCCCGAATTGGGAGTGTTTTCCATAATTTCTGGGAAACCTGCAATATATTGGATCTTGAAAAACTTTGATAACTTGGAAAAAACCCTTGTTGCTATTTCCGATGGAAATTCTAGACTAGAATTTTATTTGAGAAATATTTTTCCTGAAATTCGCATTGTAAAAGTTCGAGAAGGTGCGACTATTTTGGGTTCATTTTCTTCATCCTTAAGCCTTATTCCAGATGATGCTTCTGTAACTCTCTTGCTTTCTGATACATATTTAAAGGGTGGTGTCCAGTGCCCTATCGACACTTTTCTAACATCTGATAATTTTTTAAAGAGCAATTCTTGGTGCTTAGTTGAAACTGATTGTAATGGAAATATAATTCATTTTTACGATAAGGAGAGACTGGATAGTATTGACGATAAAAAAGCGTTAGTTGGCTGCTATAGATTTTCAAACGTGAAATTGTTGAAAGATTCAGTTGAAGAATCTGTCGCGTTGGGTGAAAAGGAGTTAAGCTTTGCTTTTCAACGCTACTCCAAGTTTATCCCGTTAAAGGCCCTGAATACTCCCAACTGGATAGACTTGGGGCATATAGGCGGTTTAGCTTCAGCGAGAGCCGAGTTTTTAACAACTCGAACAAGGTTTTTTAATTCCATTGAATATTCATCTCTTCGTGGAACTATAACAAAATCGTCAAAGAATAAGGAGAAACTCCGTAACGAATACTTATGGTACAAATCTCTTCCTTCTTCGTTACAGGTTTTTTCTCCGAGAATTTTTAATCTTACGGAGTCGGATTCAACTTTAAGTCTAGAAATGGAAATGTATCCCTATTCTCCATTATCTGATTTATGGGTTTATGGTGATGGAGGATTTGAGGAGTGGACAAAGGTGTTGGACAGGATTTTTTCATTACATAGAGAGATGCGATCTTATACGGACACGTCTTGTACGTCAGACTATAGTAGCATTTATATTGATAAGACAAAGGATCGAATATCTCAAATAGAGAAAGGCAGATTAGGCAGTATTTTGAAAAGTTCAGAAATAAGCGTGAATGGAATATGCTACAGAAACTATAGATCTATTCGCAAGGAACTCTTTAATGCTATAGATTTATTGCTCATAAAGAAAAATTCACATCCGTCTCTGATACATGGCGATCTGTGCTTCTCGAATATATTATTTGATCCAACTTTTTATATTTTAAAGTTCTTAGATCCTAGGGGGAGTTTTGGAGGGCCGGGGATATATGGCGATCCGCGATACGATATTGCTAAATTAAGACACAGTATTGTAGGTCTCTATGATTTTATAGTCGCCGGTTTTTTCAAAGTTGATAGAATAAACGATGCTTCCTACGCATTCGAAATAAATCGTTTTGTGGACAACACTAGAATAGGCGAGTATTTTGACGATTTGTTGACGGAAAACTCCTATGACTTAATAGAGATAAAGCTTATTGAAGCATTATTGTTTTTAACAATGATTCCGTTGCATCCTGAATCGGAGGCAAGGCAAATTGCATTTTATTTAACAGCAATAAAATATATTAATGAAATATTATAGGTGACTTTATGAGAATATGTATTGATTTAGATGGGACGATCTGTGAGTTACGCAAAGAAGGGGAGACCTATGCTGATGTAAAGGTAAAACCCGGAGCTGCGGAGAAAATAAGACAACTTAGAGCGGCAGGGCATGTGATTATAATAAACACTGCGAGGAATATGGCTTCTTCCGGTCATAATCTGGGAAAAGCTATGAAAAATATTGGAAAGATAACATTTGATTGGCTTGATAGAAACGGGATAGAATACGATGAGATCTTTTTTGGTAAGCCAAATGCTGACATAACAATAGATGACAGAGTTGTGCGATTCGAGTCATGGGAACTTATAACGGAAAATTACATAAAGAGCAAGGCTAGAGAAAAATGATAAATGTTGTAGTTCCGATGGCCGGGGAGGGGTCTCGTTTTAGGGAGAAAGGCTTTTCAACAGCAAAACCCTTTATTGAGTTTTGCGGCAAGACAATGATAGAACACGTACTTGATGGACTAAAGATTAAAGAGGCGTCTTATACTCTCGTTATAAGGGAAAATTTCCTTTTTGACTATAAAACGGAATTGAGTCGTTTGGCGTCGATCTATGGTGTGAATTATGGTGTTGTTTACAATCGTACGAATGGTGCCTTATGCACTGCCTTGTCAATCTATGATAAGATAGACTTAAGTGCCCCTACTATATTTGCTGATTCGGATAATATATATAAAAATGGTGTGTTCGCAAAATTTGTTGAGAAATCGTTATCAATGAATATGGATGCAAATATTATGGTTTTTACGAGCGCATCAGATAAATTTTCATATGCTCGTATTGATGAAAATGGGGTAGTTTTTGATATAGCTGAAAAGAAGGTTATTTCTAATAATGCACTGACGGGTTCTTATATGTTCTCAAAAGGAGAAACGTTTGTTAAATCTGCTATAGAAACTATAATTTATCCTAAACGCGAAAATGAATATTACATGTCGCTTGCGCTTGAGACTCTGCTAAAAAGAAGTTGTCGTGTAGGGGCGTACCATATATCTGAATGCGACTTTGCATGCGTTGGCACTCCAGAGCAACTGACTTCATATTTAAGTAATAAGGAATCTGTATAATGATTTTTATTTTAAAAATCAAATTAATATATCTTGGATTATGATTGTTTTTTGAGTATTTAATATGGTGTCAATAATTATACCAATATATAATGTAGAGAAGTACCTAATTAGGTGTTTGGATTCAATTATATCTCAAACATTTAATGATATTCAAATTATTTGTATAATAGATGGAAGTCCTGATAAATCCATAGATATCTGCAGAAAATATGCCAAAGATGATTATAGAATAGAGATTATTAACCAGAAAAATTGTGGCTGCGCGAAGGCTCGAAATAAAGCGCTAACTTTAGTTAGGGGAGAGTATTTGTGCTTTGTAGACCCAGATGATTATATAAATTCGAATTATATAGAATCCCTTTATAATGCTGCGGTAGCTAACGATGCCGATATTGCTGTTGCAAATGTGCAACGTATTAAGGGAAAATCAATAAAACATAGAACTATATATACTGGTATAAAGGTTTTTAAAACTAGAGCAGAAATTTTTCGCGCTGCGAATTGTCCGCCTTTTTATGCTGTAATAAATAAAATGTACAGAACTAAACTTATAACAGATGGCAATATTACTTTTGAGACAGGATGCAGTTGGTGTGATGATGTTCGCTTCTGTGTCGATACGCTTTTAGCAGCTAAATGCATGGTGACCGTTGGGGATGCTATCTATTATTACATTAGACGTACTGGAAGTATTTCGCATTCAAAATTGAATAACCTAAAGCAGCTCGAACGCTTTAGGATAAGAAGTTCGGCTGTTAGGTTGTGCATTTCAAACGGTATTGCAGTTCCCCAACCAGAGCTCACCGTGACGAAAATCGTATATTCCTTATTTGGCATTCCGATATTGAGATTTCGGGTAAATGTATCGACCAATAAGGAGTATGTACTGTTATTGGGATTTATTCCAATCTTTTGGAGGAATATAAATGGTTAAAATTTCCGTAATAATTCCTATTTATAATGTCGAGCATTTCCTTTCTCAGGCATTGGATAGTGTATTGAACCAGTTTTTTGACTCAATGCAGATTTTGCTAGTTGACGACGGTTCTACCGACAAAAGTGGTAAGATTGCCGACGAATATGCAGAGCGTTATACAAATGTTCAAGTTTTCCATACTGAAAATTCCGGTTACGCTGAGGCTTGCAATTTGGGCTTATCAAAGGCGAATGGAGAGTATGTGTCCATAATAGAACCGGACGATTTTGTAGACAGAAATATGTTTGCAGAATTATATGAAAGGGCAAAAAAAACAAATGCAGATATAGTAAAATCGCGTTATTTTGAATTTTTGGATACACCCAAATTTAAGGATGAAAGGGCTTGCGGAGCTCAAATAACTGATACAGGTGTATTTACTTTGAAAGACCATCCAGAACTTTTAAGTTTTCATCCAAGTATTTGGACTTGTATATATAAGTTATCATTTTTAAAAGGCCATGGAATCAAATTTCAAACTTCGCGCTTCAGAGCCTGGGAAGATAACTTATTCCAACTTAAGACGCTATATTTGGCAAATCGTATAAGTTATGTAAATAAAGCCTATTATCATTGGCGCGTGCTTCTACTATTTCAACTGGAAAAAATAAAAGATGTAAGAATGCCTCTTTCTGTTATTGCTGAGACGCATGAATGGTTAGATTCTGTGAATTGTAAAAGCCTTAGTATATTTGTTAATTTGTTCAAGAGAGAAATGGTCTATTATAAGTATGTTTTTAGGAAGGCAAAATTTAGTGACATAGGATTATTATCGGATTCTGTTTCAAGATATTTCAACAATCTCTCAAAATCTGGTTTTGAACCGGGTGTTGCGTTTAAAATACCATCTAAAATAAAACTTCTTAGATCAAACGTATTCTTATTCTTTTTCAGAGAAAAGCTTTCGTATAGAGTAAGTAAATTATTCAAATTTGTAAGGTATGCCTGCATCAAAAAAATATAATTTAGTTGTTGGAGCTGGCTTTTCCGGAGCCGTTATGGCGCGACGTTTAGCAGATGTTGGCGAGAAGGTTATAGTCGTCGACAGGCTTGATCATATAGCTGGTAGTGCTTTTGATTATAAAGACGAAAATGGTATCACTGTACATAAGTATGGGTCACATATATTTCACACGTCGAATCCGAATGTATGGAGTTTTATTCGGAGATTTGCAGAGTTCAATACGTATATGCACAGAGTCTTGGCTTTGATTGATGGTACAGAGGCATATATCCCATTCAATTTACGAACTATACGAGATATTTTCCCAGAGACTTTGGCTACGCGCTTGGAGCAAAAATTATTGAATAGATTCAAATACAATACAAAAATTACAATTGTGGATTTTCAGGATATGGAGGATCCAGATTTGCAATTTTTATTCAAGTATATATTTGATAAAGTATTTATTGAGTACACAAAAAAGCAGTGGGGTTCAAACTCCGTCGATGCATCTGTAACCGCAAGGGTTCCCGTGATTATCGGAACAGATTCCAGATATTTTAGGGATACCTATCAGGGTATACCCATTAGAGGTTACACAAATTTAATAGAAAATATACTGGATGCAAAAAATATAGATATCAAACTTTCAGAGAATTTTTGTGATGCAAGCGAATGTGCTAAATATAAAAGGGTTTACTATACTGGAAGCATAGACGAATTTTTTGGATATAGATTTGGAGTATTGCCTTATAGAAGCCTTAGATTTGAGTACAGAAGCCTTGATATGGAACATTTTCAAAGTAATAGCGTAGTTAATTATCCTTGTAATTACGATTTTACAAGAGTGCATGAATTTAAATATTACCTTAATGAAAAATCGAGGCGCACAAGTATTATGTTTGAGTATCCGCAGGAATTTGAGGTGGGAAAAAATGAACGCTATTATCCGGTTAAAAATGAGCAGAATAGCGCGCTTTATAAAAATTATCTAAATGAAGCAATAAAAGTTAAAAACTTATTTTTACTAGGCAGGCTTGGCGATTATACATATTACGACATGGATAAAGCGATTGAGCGTGCATTGAGCATCAAAATATAATTCCCAAGTTATGAATATGAAGCCAAAAGTATCTGTAATTGTTACAACATTTAATTGTGAAAAGTATCTGGAAAAATGTTTATCTTCGCTTCGAAGTCAAACGCTGGATGGTATTGAGATCATTTGCGTAGATGACTCTTCTACGGATAATACTGCGGCGCTTGCGGAATCAATGTTGGCTAACATCGAGAATTCGAAATTTATAAGATTGCAAAAAAACTCCGGGCCTTCATATGCGCGAAATGAGGCCTTGAAGTATGTCACCGCCGATTATGTAATGTTTTGCGACGGTGACGATTTTTACAATAAAGATATGTGTCGTGCGATGTATGAAAAGATATCTAGTGTGAGTGTGGACTTGGTAGTTTCCCAAATACGTATGGAATACGATATTCCTATATCAGAGAAAGTCAAAAAAGCAGATTATGGATACTATAAATTAAAATTTAGTGGACCCGCAGATATTACCGATAATCTAATTCTCAAAACGGACTTATCAGTATGCAACAAAATCTTTAAAAAAACGATATTAGACACTTATAATATAAGATTTCCGAATAATTTGTTTTACGAAGATGCATATTTTTGCATGGCGTATTTTTTTGTTTCTAAACGAGCATACTTTATAAACAAAGACATGTATACCTACATAAGGCATGCGGATTCTATAATGACTAATACTTTTTCTATGAATTCTGGCGCAAAAGATCATTTATTTATAGCTTTTAAAATATATGTTTTTTTGATTAAAAACAAACTTCTTGAAAAATATAAACAATTATTTCCTATTATATTGTTAAGTTACTATCAATTTGCCATGAAGTTTTCAGACCGTTCGAGTTTAAACTCTATAAAAAAAGCCTGCATAAATTTTATAAATGAAAATAGTCTTTTAGAGAAATGTCCGCATCCAGTCCTAAAATACATCATAAATGATGGAGCATTTACACTTGCTGAGCGGATATTTTCGGTTAAGAACAGCATTGATTTAAGATATAAGATAATAACTATTCTAGGTTTCAGAATAAAGTTAATTAGATATTAAAGAAATGCGTCCAAAAGTTTCCATTATAGTTCCGGTTTACAATACTGAAAAATATCTAGAGGCATGCTTGAAGAGCATTGTTGCGCAGACATTGACATCAATAGAAATTATATGCATTGACGATGGTTCAACTGACGCCTCTCCAAGGATTCTTGACGAATATGCACTACGAGACAATAGAATTCTAGTACACCACAATGCAAACCACGGCTATGGATATAGTATAAATTTTGGGATATCTTGTGCACGAGGGGATTATGTCGGCATAGTGGAATCCGATGACCTTGTGCTGGAAAATATGTTTGAAACATTGTACGCAAGAGCATTGCGATATGCGAATACGGAGATTGTAAAAAGCAACTTTTTCTATTACTGGTCGGATGGAAATAGAAGGGAGCTGTGCGAGGTCATACCGCAAGACTCACTTAATTGTATATTTTCACCGCGTGATAAGGTTTCTATATTTTTCTCAATGCCGTGCATTTGGGCGGCAATATATAAGCGGGATTTTCTATTAAGTAAAAAAATAAGATGCTTAGAGACTCCTGGCGCTTCTTATCAAGATACGTCTTTTAATTTCAAGGCATTGGCAATGGCGGAGCGGGTTGCTACTCTCGACGAAGCTTTTCTCCTTTATCGGCAGGATAACGAGGCATCTTCCGTTAAGAGCAGCGGTAAAATTTATTGTGTTTGCGAAGAATACGCAGAGATTGAGCGATTTGCGCATTTCCAAGATCTTCCATATCGAATAATAAAGCTTGTGCAGCGTATGAAGTGGGGGTGTTATTTATGGAATTTTAATCGCCTAAGATTCCCAACAAATTATAAGTTTGCCACTGCTTTGTCGCGGGAGTTTTCTAGGGCATGCAAGCTTGGGTTAATCGATTCTGAATATTTTGGCAAAAAAGATATTAAAAAACTCTATAAATATATAAGATTTCCATTTCTTGTTTCACTTTCTAAATTATTTAAAAATCGCTAAATATAACATATGATTGACTTCAAAAAAAATAGCTATTGTTGTTTTGTGTTATTCAGACTATGAATCCTTAGAGATATCATTAGCCTTGTATTCCAAATTAACTAATCCTAATGTGGATATTTATCTTTTACAAAATGGCCGCGGAACATATGATACGGAGAGAACATACAGGGTTTGTAAACGCTATGAAAAACTCTTCCCCAAAAATATCCATGTTGTAGACTGGATAAAACCTGGAGTTCCACACCACAGCATATATGCATTGTTGAAGTCAGAATTATTTAAAAAATACGATTATATTTGTAAGGTTGATGACGATGTATTTCCCTTAACTTCTGACTGGGTTGAAAAATTAGCTGTTTGTTTTGAAGACACTATACAAAAGTATGGAGATAAGTTGGCATATGTCACTTCTTTGATAAATAATAATCCGTGGGGCTTTAAGCAAGTTGTAGATATTATGGGGCTGCAGGAAGATTTTAATAAAATTTCCTTGGACCATTATATTGGCATTAAAGGCGATTCCGATTCAGCAAGATACAGATTTGTTCCAAAGAGTGAAATCCATCCGGGGGGAGGCGGGAGTGTTTGGGCAGTGCCACATTACGGACGTTGGATTCACAAACACACTACATTGTTGCCAGATGATTATATTTCAGCTACCAGAAATCAGGGGTACAAGGAAGTAGACAATACTGAACGTTATTCCATAAATTGCATGTTTTTTAGGAAAAATTTTTGGCTTGAATTAAAACTCTACGAGAATTCCTGCGATGAGTATGAAATTTACTCCCATTGTAAAGAGTTTGACAAGAAGATTATAGCAGATTTGAGCATACCGATGGTACACTTGTTGTACTATACGCAACGTGAAGAAAATCGGGATCTGATTCCTATAATTAGAGAGCGTTACGAAGAACGTTTAAATTTGCCTTTTCCAATATCCATGTCACCAAATAGGAATTATGAGATTGAAAATCGGATGAGATGGTTGGAAAGCAAATTCTCTGAAGGCGTCATGATTGTTCGAAGAACTCCTTTCTTGGGACTTATATTTGGTAAGCTTTACTATCGTATAAAATATGAGTTGTATAAAGTGATGTCAACTTTTACCGTGGGCAAACTCAGGAAATACTTTATTGGCAAAAAATATAAGTATAAAGAACTTATATGAGTTGCCTTTGCGAAACTTGCATATTGAAAAATTTGCAAATCTGTATTGATAGAAGCACATCTGTTAGATAATATATTGAAGAATATACAACTATTTTTGAATAACTAAGATATTAAGTTTTTTATATTATATTTTTATAGGGATTATATATGAAAAAGTTTTTAGGTTTAATATTTTCATCGGTGAATATAGGAGAGTTTAAGGTAATCACAATATTCGGCCTGAAATTTAAAATTGAGAATTACGCGCCCGCTTTGCACAGAATCGAGGCCGCGCTTGGGCGTTTTAATAGCAGATACGATCTACCAAATTTATCGATAGAACATTCGATGTTTCTTCTGGCGGGGATCCAAACTGCGGAATATGTAATGAAAAACATGGACAAGGTAAAGACATTCGATGATAAACTGGAGCTTTTGTCATATGCTTTTTCCATTTCACAAAAAGATGGTTTAAACCTTGAGTTTGGTGTCTTTTCTGGCGAGACAATTAATCATCTGTCTTCGAAGTATCCTACTCTAAAGTTTTATGGTTTTGACAGTTTTGAGGGGTTGCCTGAGGCTTGGCGTTCAAATTTTGAGAAGGGAATGTTCGCATGCGAAGGGCTGCCAAAGGTCAACCAAAATGTGGAGTTAATAAAAGGCTGGTTTGATTCTTCTTTGCCCGATTTCGTAGCTAAGGAAAAAGAGTATTGTTCTTTTATCCACATAGATTGCGATATATATTCTTCTACAAAAACTGTTTTCGACTTATTGGCAGACAGAATAAAAAGCGGAACTGTTATTGTTTTTGATGAATATTTTAATTACCCCAACTGGCAGAAACATGAATTTAAGGCCTTTCAGGAGTTTGTTGCCGCTAATGGCATTAAATACGAATATATCGGCTACGTTACAACTTTAGAGCAAGCCGCAGTCAGGATTATTTAGTTTGGCCGTTTTATGGGTACTTTTGAGATATAAATGATGGAGAGCTATTCGCGTTATATATCATGTGCAAAATCAAAAATTTTATATTTAATCTGATTCATCTATTGGCGGCTCCGCTTTTAGGCGCTCTTGGCGGCTTCGATTTGCTTGTAATTTTTGCCAATGCTTTTTAACACGCATTTTTATGCCCCAAGACAAGGTTGAATATGGAGCTCTTCGTCAAACTCAGTGGGATGAGGAAGAAAGAGTGGATAAGAGAAGAAGCAAAAAGCTTAGAAAAAAAGAGAGGTAAAGAGGATAAGAAATATCCTACAAGGCCTCAAGTGATATTTTATTCTTATAGGGTGCGGAAATCTAGCGGAAAGGACAAGTATTTTCCGCCAGTATTGATATGTTCAACAAGAAGTTATACCGTCTTGCCGCTGTTAGGGAGTAATAAACACAATCTTTTACTACCACTATGAGCACAAGCCCAAATTAAACTCATTAGACGCAGGACATACAACGTCAGAATTAAGGTTAAGTATTATAGATATTCGCATTGCTGACATATACCTAGGGATCTCATCACTGGATTAAGGCGGGACATTTCAAAAAATCCATTCGTAAAAAGAAACGGGTTTGCCGAACGTCCTTGCCTTATTTGGCAAGTTAATAGATTCCTTATAGCTCCTCTGGTTGCCTCTTAGCAATGGAGTTAATATGGATTTAAGATATGGGAAAAACTAAAAAATCTTTAATAGGCTTTCTGATTGTAAAAGTTTAATATGCCTGAGCCGTTGCTTACGACCAGGCTCCCGTCTTTTGGGATTTATAAAGAACTTGCCAGTGTTTATAACTTCCACACTGCAAGGGTGTTAGACAGTTTTAGTTAAAAGGCTGCAATGCGCTAATAATGAGCGATTGCGGCTTTTTTATTGTCTAACACCATTGCAGCAAAAAATGCCCATTTTTTTGAATTTAAAACCCAAGCTTTTCTCTAAAAAAGGCCGATTTTGGGAAAATGTGTTAGACAGTTTTTAGCAATTTTTGCGCTTAAAAAGCCTTCATTTTTAGCTTCCAAACAGGCCTAAAAAGTGCCTTAAAAAACGCCGCTTTTTACCCGCCTTTTCGATCATTTTTTAAATGGGTGTTATACAATCACCCTCTATCTGTGCCAAATAGCGCCAATTCGACTCAAATAGCTCCTTAATTTGAAAGAAAATGGCAAAGGCAGTTTTGCTATCCTTTGGGCATAAACTTTTGCGATTGCGTCTGTGACCTGCGGGCACTCCGCTTTTATCGCAATTTCGTACGGTACAAAGTCTCCGCTTTCAAGGCACTTTGCAAGTGTCCTATGCAATTCAAGGTGTTTTTCCTGCGAGCATCTTATTCTGAGCGTTCCCCTCCCATACCTTCCAAATACTGGGAATAAATCCCAAAAATACACATGGTGGGTGTGATAGTTTTTAGCGCCCAAGCTAATTCCTTCAAGCGCCAAAGTCCCCCAAGGCAAAAGCAAGCTTTTATCAATTTCGTATTCAAGGGAAAGCTTTTTAAGGTAATCGTCCAAGGGATTGTTTACATCCCTTGGATTTATATGCTTTCTAAAACTTTTCTGCCTCATGTTAGTTGCCCAACTTTTCGATTTCTCTTGCGGTTAACATCTTCCCTAAGTGCTTTAAGGGGATTTGCGAATATATCCACTCGGCTCTTAGATCGCAAACTCGCCTTGTGGCGCGCTTGCGGCGGTTAAGTTTTGCCATAATCTTTTTATTTTCCTTTGTCATAAATAATGTTCCTTTCTACTTAGTTTCTTTAGAGCCCAAACCATTGGGTTCTTCGCTTTCTTTGTATTTTGAGGATAAAATTTTCCGCCTTTGCCGAATCTTCTCGTCCAATATAAACTCAAAGAGATTTGGCTTCTTTTCTTTTGCCAAAGTTTCCAGCTCATCTGCGGATTTGCTATCTGCAAGTTCTATAAACGAGGCGAATCCTTGCCGCGCGTAATAGCGCCTTGCGTCTAAACTGAGCTTCAAATAAAGCTCTGCTGCCTTGTTGCATTTGGCCTGCTCTAAATCTCCAACTGTGGCGTTAAATGACAGCTTAACGCCCATTACCTTGTTTGCGAAATATACGGCTCTGCTGTCTCTATAATCTATGCAGTGCGATATATCCCACTTCTCATATCCGAACACCTTTGAGTAGTCCTTTTCATTTCCCTTAAGAATAAAGTTTGTAAAGTGCCACATGATATTTTCAGGCGTGACGTTCTCAGGCTCGGGAAAGGTTTTTATGAGATTGTCCAGATATGCTATCGCCTTGCCATGCTGGGCGAGTATTAAAAAATTCCACTCAAATTCAAAGTACGCGCTTTCCCAGAGCTTGCATATAAAGCGCCGCCTCTCATGGGTCTTTGCCAATTTAAGTATTCCCCAAATAAGCCTTATGTATGGGAACTCTTCTATATCCGCCTTTTGGCAGACTAATTTTGTCAGGGCTTCAGATATATCCCTATTGCCCTTGAAAGATTCCAATGTATCCTCATAGTCGCTTCCGAAAAAAAGCATTAGCGAGCCCTGATCAAGTAGAGACAAAGGTGGCTTTTCTTTAACATCATTAGGCCATGTTTTGAGAGTAATACACTTCC
>OJNQ01001488.1_pt1 | contig 16660 bp, 10 predicted proteins | sample 1597621 | NCBI WGS metagenome assembly OJNQ01 (sample SAMEA2452137, study PRJEB22498) | human gut metagenome | reverse complement strand
AGGTATCCCATTGATATCCTCCGGTGTGATCCCCAGCGACTTTGTGCTGTGAAACAATTCCATGACATCCTTGTCATCAAGTCTTATCTTTGTGGCATCAAGTCCCGTCAGATCCTCCAGACGCCTTATCATAGTCGGATCATCATGGCCGAGAATATCAAGCTTCAGCAGGTTATGATCGATTGAATGGTACTCAAAGTGCGATGTGATAATATCCGACGTCACATCATTTGCCGGGTGCTGTATAGGTGTAAATGAATATATCTCCTCATGTCTCGGAAGAACTATCATACCACCCGGATGCTGCCCCGTGGTTCTCCTGACACCGGTACATCCCAGGGCCAGACGCTCCATCTCGCATCTTCTCTTTGTGACCGTTGCATTCTCCTCAGCGTACTTCTTCGCGGCCTTCTCATCCATTCCGGACGCCTTGGCCTCCGCCATGAGATCCTCCTTGGAGTGATCCTTGAAGTAATTATACACATATCCAAATGCTGTCTTTTCCGCAACACCACCTACGGTTCCCGCCTTGAATGCCTTGCCCTTGCCGAAGAGTACCTCGGTGTATGCATGTGCCTTCGACTGATACTCACCCGAGAAGTTCAGATCGATATCAGGCTCCTTGTCTCCCTTGAATCCAAGGAATGTCTCAAATGGAATATCATGTCCTTCCTTTTGTAACGGTGTGCCGCAGACCGGACAGTCCCTATCCGGCATATCACAGCCAGACATACCTTTTTTCGAATATGGTCTTACTGCATCAGAGTCAAAATCTACATAATGACATTTGGGACAAATATAATGCGCTGACAAAGGGTTAACTTCCGTAATACCTGCCATTGTCGCTACAAAAGAAGATCCTACGGAACCTCGCGAACCTACCAGATATCCATGATCATTCGAATCCCACACCAGCTTCTGTGCGATAATGTACATTACGGCAAATCCATTGGATATAATAGAATTCAATTCTCTTTGTAGTCTCTCCTCTACAATATCCGGCAGATCCGGCCCATAAATCTCATGGGCTTTATCGTAACAGATTTTTGTTAATGTCTCATCAGACTTTGGAATAACCGGAGGACATTTATCAGGATGTACCGGCGAAATCTTTTCGATCATATCAGCAATCTTATTTGTGTTGGTGATAACAACTTCCTTTGCCTTTGCTTCTCCGAGATAGGCAAACTCCTCAAGCATTTCCTCCGTCGTTCTAAAATACAGCGGTGCCTGATTATCCGCATCTGAAAATCCCTTTCCTGCCATGAGAATTCGACGATACTGTTCATCTTCTGGATTTAAGAAATGAACATCACAGGTCGCAACAACCGGTTTGTGATATCTTTCGCCAAGTTCCACAATCTTACGGTTATAATTCTGTAAATCTTCAACTGTTTTCGCTTCGTACCTGTCACTTTCAAGCATGAACATATTGTTACCGATTGGCTGAATTTCGAGGTAGTCATAAAAACGGACCAGTTCTGCTAATTCCTCTTCACTTTTCCCCCTGATGACTGCCTGAAACAGCTCTCCCGCCTCACAGGCAGACCCTAAAATAAGTCCTTCCCTGTACTTTTGAATCAAGCTTTCCGGCATTCTCGGACGGCGGTTAAAATAGTCCAGATGTGAGGCCGATACCAGTCTGTTTAAATTAATACGGCCTGTCTCATTCTTTACAAGAATAATGCCGTGATAGGACGGCGCTTTCTTAATCAGATCCGGTGACATCGCTCCCATATCATTTAATTTGGCAAGTGTGTGTACGTCTTGCTCTTCAAGCATTTCCACAAAACGAAGAAACACCTCTGCCGTTACTCTTGCATCATCGACTGCCCTGTGATGATGTTCCTGCTTGATATTCAATCGTTTACATACTGTATTTAACTTAAACTTATTCAAATCCGTAAGAAGCAGCCTTGCCATCTGTACCGTATCAAGTACCGTAAAATCTGTTTCAAATCCCTGTCTTTTTGCATTCTCTTCGATAAAGCTCACATCAAACTCTGCATTATGTGCAACCAGACTGCACCCCTCACAAAAAGAGAGGAATTCCGGCAGGATTTCTTCTATTGACTTTGCATCTGCAACCATTGAGTCATCAATGCTTGTAAGTTCTGTAATCCGAAGTGGAATCGGACGCTGCGGATTGACAAACACACTGTAATGGTCACTTATTTTCCCCTTGCTTACCTTAACGGCACCAATTTCGATAATCGCATCATGAATCGGGCTAAAACCTGTTGTTTCCAAATCAAATACAACATAATCATCTAATAATGTCTGTCCTTTATCATTCGTGACAAGCTTCTTTAAATCATTTACAAAATAACCTTCCACTCCGTAAATGATCTTAAACGGTTCATCCATCGTAATACAATGATTCGCAATCGGGAATGCCTGCAAAACTCCATGATCTGTGATCGCCATTGCCGGATGCCCCCAGGCTTTTGCCTGATTGATAACCTTTTTAATGTCAACCACGCTGTCTAAATCACTCATTACGGTATGAAGATGCAGCTCTACACGCTTTTCCAAGCTCTTATCCATTCGCTTTTCTGTAAAGTCAGGAATCGGTTTAATTCCAGAAATTGAGGAAAGGGTCAGGTCGTGTTCAAATGTATCCATACGAGGCATTCCCTTTACTTTATAGAACTTTCCCTTTTCAAATAAATCCAAAAATTCCGGCAGCTGGTCATTGGCAATAAAAATCTTCCCAACAATCGTATCCGTAAAGTCTGTAATATGAAAACTTACAATCGTACGCTCTCTTCGAATTTCTCGAAGTTCCATTTTAAGGATCTGCCCGCGGACAACAACCTGTCCGATCTCATCGACAATTTCTTCTAATGGCACAACTTCTCCATCACAATCCTTACCGTAAATAACATCTGGGTCCTTTGACCGGCGTCTCTGACTAAATTCCTGTCTTCTTGCCCGCTCCTCAAAGAAATTCCCAGAATAGCTTCGTTGCGATTTTTTCTCTTCTTTTGAACCTTCTCCATCTTCCGCATCAGAATCTTTTTTCTCACTTTCCACCTTTTTGATCTGACTCATGACCATATCTACTTCCAGATTCAGTTTATGGTTTCTCGCCTTATAAAATGCCTGTTTTGCATCATCGGTAAAGTCAAATCCTACCTGAATTTCCTTTCCAAAGCGATGAGAAAAAAGATGTTCAAGATATTCTTTTAAAACACGGGATTTATCCCTTGCAAGGAAAGAATCTTCTAAAAGGATCGTCATGATGTTGCCTTCAAATCCCCACTCTCCATTCGAAAGAAGACTATACTCCACCCGGCCCATTTTTTTCACTTCATGAAGAATACTATTCCAGTAATCATTCGTTATGCTCTCTAACGTATAGGCTGAAGACAGTTCATACGTATCATCAAAAGAAATAAACACAGAAGTCTTTCCAAACAGCTCTTTTTTCATATCGTAGGCAACTTTATTCAATACTTTTCTTGGAATAATATGTTCACTTCTCAAATGAATAACCAACTGTCTTGTCTGCTGTTTCATGACAACCTTCGAAACAATCGCATTGGACAAAACATACTTTAAATTATCTGGAACGGTATAGTCTGGAAATACTTCTATAAAAGTCTGTCCTTCAAGCATCTTCTTCTCCTTTCTTCCTCAATCGATTCAATATTGTACAGGCTATAAATTTAAATATGCTCAGAGCGTATTTTAAAAATACCCTAAAGTGTGTTTCAAACACACTCTAATGTATCATATATTTTTATTTTCAGAATACACTTTAATAAATATGAATCGGAAGGACTGTTTTTTTTGAGTGCAAAAACAAAAATCGTTGTCGTAAAAGCAAAAGAACTTATTTATACTGCTCTTTTCGTCTGTTTAGGTATCATACTGATTCTTCTTCTAATCTTTATGTTTGCTCCAGAAGAAAAAAGCACCAAAACCAGCGCAGGTGTCTACACGCCCGGAGTCTATACTTCTACGATCACTCTTGGCGATAATACATTAGATGTGGCAGTTTCCGTTGATACAGACCACATTACCTCCGTCAGTTTGAACCATCTTTCTGACAGTGTAAGTGCTATGTATCCGCTCATCGAGCCATCTCTTGAAGAAATCAATGCGCAGCTTGAGCAGATTTCTTCAATTGATGATCTAAAACTAAATGCAGAAAATAAATATACTGGCCTGATCTTACAGCAGGCTATCAAAAATGCACTTTCCAAAGCCAAGTCTTAGAGCGTGTTTGAAAAATGCTTTCTGCAAGATGTGCGTCGCAATTTACGGTATATTTTCTATTACATAAAATACTGATATCACTCTTTTTAAAGCCCCAGCTTCTCTTTTAACTCATCTAATTCACTCATCCACACAGCAGAACTTGCATCACTTGGCATTCGCAAATCCCCTCTCGGTGAAACCGCAATAGAACCAACCTTTGGTCCATCCGGGAGGCAGGATCTCTTAAAATGCTGTGCAAAGAAACGCCAGCAGAACGTACGAAGCCATTTATAACAGGTTGCAACATCATATTCTTCTCCAAATGCCTGTCTGGTCAGACGGAAGATTTTCTCTGGATGGAATCCAAAACGAAGCATATAATATAAGAAGAAATCATGCAGTTCATAAGGACCCACCAAATCTTCTGTTTTCTGGGAAATAACACCGTCTACCGGTGGAAGTAATTCAGGGCTTACCGGTGTATCTAAAATGTCAAGCAGTACCTCTTTTAATTCCTGTTCCTCGCTCGTATCCGCATAATAACGTACCAGATGTCTTACCAAAGTTTTTGGTACAGAACAGTTCACAGCATACATGGACATATGATCTCCATTATAGGTTGCCCAACCAAGCGCCAGCTCTGACATATCTCCCGTTCCAATAACCATTCCATTTGTCTGATTGGCAATATCCATCAAAATCTGTGTTCTCTCACGCGCCTGAGAATTCTCATATGTTACATTATGAATTTCCGGGTCATGTCCAATATCTAAAAAATGCTGCTCTACCGCTTTATTAATACGGATTTCACGCAGGCTTGCGCCAAGCTTCTTTGTGAGCGTTACTGCATTGGAGTACGTTCTGTCTGTTGTTCCAAAACAAGGCATTGTCACACAGACAATATTCTCTCTTGGAATCTTCAACATATCAAATGCTCTTGCCGTTACTAATACTGCAAGAGTGGAATCAAGACCTCCACTGATTCCGACAACTGCCGACTGACAGTGGGTATGTGCCAGACGCTTTTTCAGACCCATTGCCTGAATGGTAAGAATCTCGTCACAACGCTTTTCTCTGTCAATCTTATTAGACGGAATGAACGGTGTACGCTCAAAATAACGGCTGAGTTCTGTTCGTTCTTCTTTCAGCCGGAAATAAACTCTCTCATAATTTTTATCTGCGCCTTCTGTCACAAAAGTTGTCATTCTTCGTCGGTCTGCCTCTAATCTTTGCAAGTCAATCTCTGTCTCGATATAACTATTCTGGAATCTTCTTGATTCTTTCAAAATAGAACCATACTCTGCAATCATGTTATGTCCACTATACACTAAATCCTGTGTGGACTCTCCCTCACCGGCACAGGAATAAAGATAAGCGCATACTAGACGAGCAGACTGCTGGGATACAAGATTACGGCGGTAAGTATCTTTTGTCGTTGTCTCATCACTTGCTGACGGATTACAGATTACAGTTGCCCCTGCTAATGCATGATGGGTAGATGGTGGCAGTGGGCACCATAAATCCTCACAGATTTCACATCCAATCACCAATTCTTCCATGTTCTCACAGCAAAATAAAAGATTCATCCCAAAAGGTACATCCTTACCACCAAGACGAATCTTTCTTACTTCCTCTTCTCCCGGAGCAAAATATCTTGCCTCATAAAATTCTGAATAGTTTGGCAGATAATGTTTTGGCACAACGCCTAATATTTTACCGCCCTGTGCAAATACCGCACAGTTATAAAGCTTATGATTCACTGTTAATGGAAGACCTAAGACGATTACCATATCCTGTCCTTTTGTCTCCTCTAAAATAGCAAAAAGCTGATTCTTTGCCTCATCAAGTAACGTCTTTTGTAAAAAAAGATCATTACAAGTGTACGCAGTAAGAACAAGTTCCGGAAAAACTAAAAGCTTTACGCCATTCTTATCTGCCTTCTTTATTACTTCCATTACCTTTTCTTTATTGTGAATCGGATTGGCAACCTCTACATCAACAGATGCCACACCAACTTTTAAAAAGCCATCTTTCATAAAAACCTCCATAAAGCAAAATGGGAATCCTAAGTTCCTTAGTCTTCCCATTATTGTAATCAATTATTTATCTTTTGGCAACAAGCAGTACAAGGAAATTTTTGATTGCCCGCCACATGGGAAATCAAACGTTCTCTTATGATCTTCTTATTCCTAGAGCGTGTTTGAAAAATGCTCTAATATACAGTTATTCTTTTGTAGAAATCCGTAATAAATTACTCAAGGAAATCCTTAAGCTTTCTGCTTCTGCTTGGATGACGAAGTTTACGAAGTGCCTTCGCCTCAATCTGTCTGATACGCTCTCTTGTTACGTTAAATTCCTTACCAACTTCCTCAAGAGTTCTTGTCTTACCATCATCAAGTCCAAAACGAAGTTTAATAACGTTGCGCTCTCTTTCTGTAAGAGAAGCCATTGCCTCTTCAAGCTCTTCTTTAAGCATGGAAAAAGATGCAGAATCTACTGGAGAAAGAAGAGATTCATCCTCAATGAAATCACCTAACTGGCTGTCCTCTTCCTCACCGATTGGTGTATCTAAAGATACGGGATCTCTGGATGTCTTTAAAATCTCATCAATCTTGGCAACCGGCATATTCATCTTCTTGGCAATCTCTTCATTGGTAGGTTCTCTTCCGAGTTCCTGAAGTAACATTCTTGAAGTACGAAGTGTCTTGTTGATTGTCTCTACCATATGTACTGGTACACGGATTGTCTTCGCTGTATCGGCGATACCTCTTGTGATTGCCTGACGAATCCACCAGGTAGAGTAGGTACTGAACTTATTACCCTTCTTATAATCAAACTTCTCAACGGCCTTCATCAGACCCATGTTACCTTCCTGAATAAGATCAAGGAAAGACATTCCTCTTCCAACATACTTCTTGGCAATACTTACTACAAGTCGGAGGTTTGCCTCAATAAGCTGCTTTCTCGCCTGCTCATCTCCCTTTTCGATACGCTGTGCCAGAAATACTTCCTCTTCTGCTGTAAGCAGAGGAATATTACCAATCTCTTTTAAATACATACGAACTGGATCTTCTAAGCTGACACCTTCAAGAATATCAGCATCATCAATGATCTCAACTTCTTCTGTATCATCATCTATAAAATTATCATCACCGTCATCTTCTTCGTTGGTATTTAAAACATCAACGCCCTGTTTTTCAAAATAATCAAGAATCCACTCAAACTTCTCCGGAGTTAACTCAATATTCTTAAATGCATCGTTAATCTCCTTATACTCTAACACATTTTTATTCTTATGTGCCTGTTTGAGAAGCTTCTCCATGATGTTCGAAAAGACTATTCTTATATCTTCCATTCTGTTCTCCCAACTCTAATTATAACTAAACTTTCTGACTGTTTCCTGATTCTCTCCAAATACTTTCAATATAAAAAAATAAAATCAAAAGCTAACGAAGAAAAAGAATCCTGCCCGGCAGAATTCTCCGACTGCGGACGGCTATTATCTACTGCCATCCTGCTTATATATCCGTCAAATCAGTCTGACTGCTGTGCCATATACTAAAACCTCAGCAGCTCCCTGCATTACTTCGCTAGAGGAATAACGCACACATACTACTGCATCTGCACCCATCTGCTCTGCGTTCCTTACCATCTTATCTGTTGCAAGCGTTCTGGCTTTCTCCATCATCTCCGTGTATGAAGTAAGCTCTCCACCCACTAACGTTTTTAAACTGTTCATGATATCCTTACCTGCATGAACTGTTTGGACAGAAGAACCTTCTACAATACCTAACGGCTCGATTTCTCTTCCTGCAATTCTTTCTGTAGTAACTAATAGCATAGCTCCACCTCCATTGCGAGTAGCGCACTCAACCTATTATAATCTCATGTTATCAATAGAATACTCCAAAAAGAAAGCTTTGTCAACAAAAAGTGAGGGGAACAGACGAAAATCTTTGAAAACTACAATTTTCAGATTTCAAAAAGAAGAATTTCTTCCAATAGTGCTTTTTATTCTTTGAGCAATCCGACAGTCACTTTCTCTATAGTGGCATCTTCCCAGCCAAAGCACAACCCTCAGTAAGATAAACAGACCATATTTATGGCCTCGGAGCAAAGGTTGGATGCGAGCGCATAAGCGAACATTCAACCTGCAGCGACTAAAGTCACAAATATGGTCTGTTTATCTTACTGAGGGTGTCTCCCTTTGCCTGCGGCAAATTACTATTTAATGTTCAGAATCTTTTTCACTTCTTTGCACATATCTTCCGTTTCGCATACAGTATCATGAAGAACTGCTGCACTTCTGATATCTTCGATTGCCTGTGGTACTTTGACACCAGACAGTTTCTCTAATTCATCAATGAGTTCAAAATCTGTCTTACTGTCATAAGAAGAATCAATCGCATTCATGACGCTTCTTGTAAATTTATATGGGCTTGCTGTAGATGCGATAACCGTTTTTGTGGTATCGCCTGTTTCTTTTTCATATTTTTTGTAAACAGATGCCGCTACCGCTGTGTGGGTATCAATGATGTAATCTGCTTTATTATAAACTTCTTTGATGGTCTGTGCTGTCTCTTCTTCTGTTGCATAGTTCCCGTAGAAGTCTTTCATCTGTTCTTTCATGTCATCGGTAATTGTATAAACACCGTTTGTATTCAGTTCTTTCATGAACTCATTGTTCTTCTCGGCATCTCTTCCCGCAGTCTGATAAATGAGACGCTCCAAGTTACTGGAGATTAAGATGTCCATTGATGGAGATGTTGTGAGGATAAAGTCTCTGTTTCTGTCGTAGCATCCTGTTGTGAAGAAGTCAAAGAGTACTTTATTCTCGTTGGATGCACAGATTAACTTTGCGATTGGTACTCCCATCTGTTTTGCGTAGGATGCTGCTAAGATGTTACCAAAGTTTCCTGTTGGAACAACTACGTTAATCTGCTCTCCGTCAGAGATTTCTCCGCGGGCTAATAATGTAGCATAGCTGTATACATAGTAAACAACCTGTGGAACAAGACGTCCGATGTTGATAGAGTTTGCGGAGGAGAACTGGTATCCTGCTTCGTTCATTTCTTCTGCGAGTGCTGCGTCAGAGAACATCTTCTTTACTCCTGTCTGTGCATCATCGAAGTTACCTTCGATTCCGATAACGTATGTATTCTCTCCACGCTGTGTTACCATCTGTTTTTCCTGAATAGGGCTTACACCATGCTTTGGATAAAATACGATAATCTTTGTTCCTGGTACATCAGCAAATCCTGCTAATGCCGCCTTTCCGGTATCTCCGGATGTTGCTGTAAGAATGACGATTTCATTCTTTACCTGATTCTTCTTTGCGCTTGTTGTCATTAAATAAGGCAAGATAGAAAGTGCCATATCCTTAAATGCGATAGTTGCTCCGTGGAACAGCTCCAGATAATATGCATCATCTTTCTTCACTAATTCTGCAATATTCTCTGTGTCAAACTTTTTATCGTAAGCACTGTTAATACAATGTTTTAACTCTTCTTCTGTAAAATCAGTCATGAAAAGCTTCATAACTTCATAAGCAACTTCCTGATAACTCATCTTGGAAAGTTCTTCTAAAGATTTATCAAGCTTTGGAATATAGGAAGGAACAAAAAGTCCTCCTTCTCCGGCTAAACCTTTTAAAATAGCTTCGGAAGCTGTTGCTGTCTCCTGATTATTTCTTGTACTTTTATAAATTAAGTCCATGTCTACCTCCCGTGTGCGGTTGTGCGCCTGGCGCACGTCATTTCGGTTTTTAAATCAAATAAACGCCATCATTATAGCATACGAAAATCTTTTTGTATACGCATAATTTGCAGGTTTTCACTCTCATTTATTCTTTTTTCTGTTTTTTACAAAAAAATTCGGACTATTTTTCTTTATTTTTCACAATAATTTAAAAATAATTATTGGCTGGCGGCTACTCTTATACCTGCATTTTTATCTGTCTGACTACTCTCTTGCCTGCTTTTCCATCTGCCAGACTGCCAGAGCCAAAAAGGCAATTCCCATAAGGATGCACATAATACTCGCTGCCTTATAAAAAAGGAAAGAGAAAGCCTGGGTTGAACTGTCGATGCCGATTCGCCCGCAATAAAGATTCATCAGGCCGCTATCTCCCGTAATATTCCCATAATATCCCATATATGCTGCCAGCGGATTTATCAGGCTTAAGAGCAGGCACAGACTTGTCGTGATTGGTGCCAGATTATCCATTCCTGATACAGAGATAGATATCGTTCGCATAATTTCTGTTCCTAAAATCGTTCCCAGAATGAACACTGCCTCAATGACTGTATTTTGTGCAAATGCCCAGATTCCTTTTTTACAATAACTAAAGGAAAAAATGGAAACGGAAGCACTCCAGAATGTACAGATAAACAGCATAATCCCAAGACGGATAATCTTTCTCCACGGCAGGCCGCTGTATATACAAGACAGGGAAATGATAGGCAGACTAGATATAAATAACATCATATATACGGCAATAATCACCGAAACTCTGGCAATAATAAATTGCTTAGAAGAACCTGGAATCATTACAAATTCTTCTAACATATGTTTTTCTCTATCTGTTGAATAAAATCCCCATACCGAAAAAGGCATGAGTACAAATATCATTCCAATCTGAATCGTGCTTATAATTAAAAACTGATACAGATATGCAGAAGTATCGTAGGAATAGCCTTCCTGAAAGGACTCTGCATTAAAAAACATAAATAAAATTGTGATAAATGCCAGTATCGCATTATAAAAAATGAGCATCATGGGAAGCCGTATATTTCTTCCTTCTTTCAGCCATTCTACTTTTAAAAAGGGATTCCACATAACTACTACCTCCGGAAAATTTCTTCTATGTCCGCCTGGTCCCGCATATAATTATGAATCAGTGCACCAGATGCAACTAAGTCGGTAAGAAGTTCTGCTTCTTCCTTTTCTCCTCCGTTAAATCGGAAAATCACATCATCCCCATCTACCGTAACCCGGTCAACAAGAGGATTCTCTTTCAAAACTTCCAGTGCCTTCTCCATCTGAGCTAAAATATGCATCCGTACAGGACTTTTACATAATGCCTCTGCGTACACTTCTTCTACCGGACCAAAGGTCAGATTCTTCCCAGACTCCATAACAAGAACATCCGTAATGAATCCCATCATTTCTGGATACATCGGAGTATTTAAAATGATGGAAGTCCCTTTTTCATGGAGGGTGAGCAAAATTCCTATCATCTTTCTCCTTGCTGTCACACTCATATTATCAAACGGTTCGTCCATCAACAGCCATTCTGGTTCCTGTAAAATGGCCTTTCCCAAATATAAAAACGGTAAGGTTTCTGCCGGCAGTTCACCGATGAATGCTCCCTCATATTCTTTCATATCAAGAAGTTCCAGAACTTCCTCAATCCTCCGGCTCCGATATCGTCCTCCTACCTTATACAGTGCCAGGAACAATTCGTAATATTCTTCTACCTTTAACAGACTGTAAAAGCCATATTCTTTAGACATATAGCCAAAATTGCAGTACGCATTTTCTCCTTTTTCATAAATAGAGATACCATCTATATAAATGTCTCCTGTTTCCGGCTTTTCCCCACCAGAAGCAGCCTTAAGCAGCGTGGACTTTCCCTCTTTATCCTCACCCAGTAAGGCGAGTATCACTCCATCCGGGGCTTTCAGACTGAAATCATCTAATACTTTTTTCCCTTTTCTCTGAATAGAAATATTTTGAAAATCCAGCATTCTTCTCCCCCTTTACTGCTTCTTATAAATCAGTGACAGCACCGGTGCCGGTCCATACTCATCCGACGCATCCATCTTATAAGTAATCCGCATTTCTCCATCTCCTGACAAGTAACTGTTCAGGCTTTCTCCTGTTATATAAGATTCTGTCGATGATAAAATCCTGTCTCTTTGTCCGGTACTGTAATTATACGCATATATCTTTCCTGTGAAATTATCCTTGTTTCTTGCCAGTGCTTCTATTTCTTCTTTGTCAAAGACATAACTGACTTCTGTCTTATTCTCCTCTAACGTATCTTCCTCTATAGCCAGTCCTTCTCCTTCCTGTTTCAGACAGGACATATTGATATTTAAAATATGATCTCCGGTTTCTTCTTCTAACGTAAAATGATTAATCATCACCGTCACATGATTTTTCAAAACATTATCATCAGAAAACAACTTAAAGTCATTCTCACTTGTAATACCGACAACTAAAAGTTCTTCTTTTGACTTTTGCGTATTCATGTAAGTCTGTTGGAGATATTCCATAATATTTCCTGTAACTGTATTTTCATTTTCTGTACCAAAAGCAGAATTCTCTTCATCAAAATGATTCCAGCACTTCACCATATCTTTAGAAACAGACGCCTTTTCCCCTGCTTTTACACTTTTAAGAATCGCATACTGATTCCCCCGAATTAAAATAACTCTGGAAAAATTATTCGAAGAGGTATTCGTGATATTGCCATAAAAACTTGTATACGTTGTAAAAATATCCTGCGTAAATACTTCCTTTTCCGAGGCGCTTTTTGTATTGCCTGACAATTTCAAAATTCTTGAAGTTCCTGGCACACTCTCTTCAAAGGCAACATCAAAGCCTTTTTGTGTATTATTAATCGTAATATCTTCTCCGGAAGTTTTTATATTTTTTCCTACAATCGTCCGGTAATTATAATCCATCGGTATGACGGAAGTAATTGTCGAAAGAAAATTCACATTGCCCTCTACTCCCTCATTATTTTGATAGAGAAAATAAATATTTTCCTGCTCCTTCTCACTGTCCGTCACACGCAGCGCGGAAAAATAGCTATCGCCAGAGCTTTTCATTCCCCTGGAACGGATAAATAATCCAACGGTAAAAACCAATGCAAGTACCGGAACTATAATCCAGATGTATTCCCTTTTTTTGATTTTACACAAATAATAATATGCAATGGTTACCATCAGCAAAATATAGAAAATAAAAAATACCCCATAAAAAAACGTATTCGGAAGCTGTGACTTCATAAATGCATATAATGCCTTTTTTACATACCAAAGACTCGTATCGCTGCTTTCGGTATCTTCATCTTTTCCCATAAAATGAGAAAGAATCTCTACTGCTGCTTTATCTCTCACACTCCATTGTAAAAATGCAGAATTTGTCAGGCTAAAACGAAGGATTGAAATCTTTCCGCTCCCTACTTCTGCAGTATAACCTATTTCCGGTTCGAAATCCCCGTAAGCTTCCCATTCATATTTTTGTGAAAGCTGAAGATTACTCATAAGAATCGGCAATTCCTGTACTGTATTATCCGCATCTGCCAAATAAAGTTCAGAAACGACGACATCTTCCTGTATAATTCCAAATGTCTTTTCCAGCCCCTCAAAAGAATCTATCTGCTGGTCGCCCCCGGCAATCAGTAGTTTCCCGCCTGACTTCAACCAGCTTTTTAAAGCACTTTTTTGTTTTCCAGACAAACTTTTCGTATCAAAAGAATCAATGATCATTCCATCTAACCCCTGAAACTCTTCTTCTGTCTGTGGAAAACTATTTTTTGAATAGCAGACCACCTTCACTGACTCTTCGTCCGATTCTTCTCCTATTTTAAGACTGTTTAAATAAGACAACTCCTTTGACTGTCCACTCAAAACACCAATGAGATTCTCCGCCTGTTCTGAAAATGCTCCGTTCCGATTCTTCGCATCAGAAAAAGAGACATCTTCTGACAATTCCGTAACACCAAAAGAATCCATAATTTCAAAACAAATTGCAGAAGGATCACCAAGTTGCGGAACATTTAAAACAATCTTTTCCTTCTCTCCTGCCTTACATTTCACTGCAGACTGGTAGGCAATTCCCTTGCCATTTTCTCCCGGAAGAGTGACTTTCATTACCCCGGTAAAATCTTTCTCTGCAGCAAAGATATCTAAAGTAACCGGCATCTCCTTATCTTTGGCAACATAACCTGCCGCCCCAAAAGTTACTGTTCCCGTACAATTACTCGTCTTAAACTTATAACAATAGCCATTCGTCCCTTTTATTGTCTTTTTATTCCACTCTACTACTTCACTCTGACTACGCTGTTGGTGCCGACAGCCATAGAACCAGAAAACAACCGAACAAAGCAGTACAAGAAGCAGTAATATAATTTTTTTGTAAGTACGGAACAAATCATTAATCATTTTGTATTCCTCGTATCTTTGCTATTATTTTCCGGTATTTGGCATATGAGCCTGCACAACCGGAAGTTCTATCTGGAATCTGGTTCCTGACTCATCGCTGGTCGCCCAGATATTTCCCTCATGAAGGTTGATAATGTTCTTTGCTATTGCCAGCCCAAGTCCTGTACCTCCAGTCTTTAATGATCTTGAGTTTTCCACCCTGTAAAACTTATCAAAAATCTTGTCCAGGTCTTTTGCCGGAATAATCTTTCCGTAATTGACAATTGCCACAAATGCCTTCTTATCTTTTAAACCGGTATGCACTTCTACCAGCTTTCCATCGGCCCCATATTTAATCGCATTCGAAATCAGATTACCAATCGCTCTTGCAAGCAGCTCGCCATTCCCCTCAATATTCAATGCCCCCTCATAAAAATCAGTACGGCATTCCAATTGATGGTCCATGAAGCTTGGATAAAATTCATCAACTAACTGAGGCACAAAAAGATTCAAATCAAGAATCTCCTTCTTTATTTTGACCTTATTCCTGTCATATCTTGTATAATCAAACAAATCCTTAACCAAAGTTTCTAACTGCTTTGCCTTTGAAGATACAATGCCAAGATACTTCTGTTTTTGTTCTTCCGTAAGAAAATCTCCCTGTGTCAGCAGATCCAGATAACCAAGTATTGAAGTAAGAGGCGTACGAAGATCATGTGCTACATTCGTAATCAATTCGTCCTTCGTCTTTTCCACTGCCTTTTGTGCTTCCATCGTCTCATAAAGATTATGACGCATCTCGTTAATAGACGCTGCGATTTCTGAAAATTCATCCTCTCCACGGACAGGAATCTCCTCCATCAAATCACCAGACTTCATACGTTCCACACCGCTGATAATTTCTCTTACATACGTTACAAACTTATTTGATATGAGAATAAAATAAATAATCAGAAGCAATATCGTAAATATAGCGATGACCCAGGCATCCAGTGCTATCGACTGTGACATCGTAAATGTGCCAAAGGACATTTTTCCCTGCCCGGATGCTCCCCACACCTTCTTATATTCACCGGCTATAATCTCCGTCTCATATAAATAGATTCCCATAAATATAAGACCTTCCGTTATAAAGGTAGCAATCAGGCTGAAAAACATGTACATGACCATCTTAAAACGGAAGCTTTTAAATCGTTTAACCTTCAATTTTGTAACCTACCCCCCATACAGTTTTTAAAATCTTCGGGCTTCGGGAGTTATCTTCTATCTTCTCACGCAGTCTTCGTATATGAACCATAACAGTATTATTTACTTCGTATACCTTCTCGTTCCAAACCTTTTCAAAAATTTCATCAGTGCTGAATACTCTGTCTCTGTTTGAGGCTAATAAATATAAAATATCAAATTCAATCGGAGTCAGTGCAACTTCCTTGCCGTTCTTCTTCACTACATGGGCCGCCTTGTTAATCGTAAGATCCTGAATCTCAATCTCATCCTTGCTGGCTGGCTGCTGTTCTTCCCCTAACTGAATTGTTGTGTAACGCTTCATCTGAGACTTCACTCTCGCAAGGAGTTCTAATGGATGGAACGGTTTCGTAAGATAATCATCCGCTCCCGTTCCAAATCCGACAATCTTATCCATATCTTCTGCCTTCGCTGACAAAATAAGAATCGGGATATTGCTTGTCTTTCTTATCTCACGGCAGACTTCTAATCCATCAATTCCCGGCATCATAATATCGAGAATAAGCATACGGACTTCCGGATGTTCCTTCAATGTCTGTAAACACTGCTCCCCATCCGAAGCTTTCAATACCTGATATCCATCATTCACCAGATAAATCTCCACAAGATCCGCAATCTCTTTATCATCATCTACTACGAGAATACTAGCATTCTTTTCCATATCTTTACCCTTCCTTCACGTCTTTTTTTGTTTTATATTCTATCATAAAATGAATATAAAAGTCCTTACAAACTTCTTACCTTGACATTTTTCACCTTATTTGCTAGAATGATGAACGATGCTTTTTGCATCTTATATTGTTTTTAAGAGTCGGATAAATGATCGCTTCCCTTAGTTACCGAAAGGTCTGGGAAGAGGAAAGTCCGGGCTTCACAGGGCAGGGTGCCGGATAACGTCCGGTGGAGGTGACTCCAAAGATAGTGCAACAGAGATATACCGCCTGCATTGCAGGTAAGGGTGGAAAGGTGCGGTAAGAGCGCACCGGCGCGCAGGAGACTGCGCGGCCATGTAAACCCTATTCGGAGCAACATCGTGGAGAAACATATACGTCGGC
>OJNQ01001485.1_pt1 | contig 16686 bp, 19 predicted proteins | sample 1597621 | NCBI WGS metagenome assembly OJNQ01 (sample SAMEA2452137, study PRJEB22498) | human gut metagenome | reverse complement strand
ACGAATTGAGCCAGTGAGTGAAATTTAACGATTCTCTCACTGGTTCTTTTCATTTCATATAAAATTAAAATTTCAATCAAATAAAAAAATCAACTTACACATATCAAATTTCTTTTCATAGGTTATAACTTATATTCTATTTTAATTTTCAAAGTATACCATATCCCATGATCGTTCCGTTATTGATATCGTAGCTTCTCTGGTTCACGGCATCACTGGAGTTTCCCTCTACGGTGTATACGGTACTGCCCTCGGTTTTCTCCACGATTCCTACATGGTCTGAGGTTCCATCTCCGTTCCAGTCAAAAAAGATTAGGGTTCCGGGTGCTGGCGAGTATCCTCTGCTCTTCCATTTCCCCTTGCTCTGGAACCATGCGATTCCGTCATCGCACAGGGAGAACTTCGGCATCTTGCCGCTTTCGATCAGTCCTGCCTGATCCCCACACCAGCTGGCAAAGCAGGCACACCACGCCACATGGCTGTCAAATCCATACCATGACCAGAACTTCTGGCCTCCTTCATTTCCAAGCTGGGTAAGTGCCACGGATACGATCTGGCCGTTGCCTCCAAACAGGCCGGCAAACAATCCGCCGCTGGAATAATACCGCAGAACGTGAGGGACGTATTCTGGATCACCATAGGCACTCCAGCCATGCGAAGCAGCCTGCTCATTGGAAAACTGCAGGGCATTTTCTGCACTGTAGCCGCCATATTTCTGAATCGCCCACGTTATGTACCCGTTTCCGTAGTTATACCCTTGCAGGGACAGCTTCAGCTTGTCCATGTCCTGTGGGCTGGTGCATCCGGCTTCTCTTAGGCAGTCCGCATAATACTGGATTCCTACCTGTATGGAGTAGTCCGCATCCTGGATGGCATTCGGGCTGTTGGAATACCGGGTGTTGTATGGGCACTCACTGCTCTGCATGGGATCGGTCCCCCGGCCGCCAGATTCCTGCATCATGATTGCCTGTATCACGGAAACGTATTCGGGGATTCCATACTGGTTGGCGTATTTCTGGATGGCTGCCGTATAGGAAAGTACTTCCTGGCTGAGTGCTTCGTTGCTCTCTGAGCTTCCAGAGAATGCCGCACCGCCAATGATCCCGACCATGATAACCAGAAGCAGAACCATGACCGCTCCGGCGGCTCCCAGTGCAGCTATCATGGACTGCACGGTTTTCGCTGCCGCTTCTACAGCGGCCTTAGCTGCCTTGAAGGTATTCTCTCCTGCCCTTGCCGTTTTCTGTATCCGACGGATTCCATCAGAAGTCTGCAAGGCTGCTTTCTTCGCCGCCTGTTTCGCTGCCCTTCGTTCCATCTGCTTCTGCATCCGGGTTGTCAGGGCATTGGAACTGGCTACACGGAGCTTCTGCTCTGGCTGGATGCTAATCTTCGCAGATGGAGGGGCGGTCTTAATAGTACGCCGCTGTATGGTCTTCGGCTCCAACTGTTTCCGTGGCTTTTCCTTGATCCGTATGGTTTCCGGCTGTTTCTGGCGGATGGCATTCTGCCTTGCGGTATCTACGGCTGCCTTTTTCTGGTTCTGTTCCCGGATGGAGGATTGCTTCGTTCCTGCTAGTTCCTGCCCATTCTGGATTCTCGGTGTCTCCCTGGCTGCCCGGATCTTCTGTTCTTTCGTTTTGACGGCATCTGAAATCGCCTTTTGCCGCTTGGCTTTCTGAATCTGGACTTCCTGGTTTTCCCGTTCCTTGACCTTCACACGGGATGCCCCCTGTTCCCGGTTTTTTTGCTTCGGTGCTTCCCGACTGACCGGATCGGGAGCCTGTGTGTCCCCTGTTCCTCTGGCAGCTTCTTTCTCCGCTTCTTTTTTGCCAGTAACTCTCAGTTTGATCTTCTCGTAGGAAGTCTGTGCTGCTGTCTTTCCGGCTCTGGTTACAGATCTGCCAATCTTTCTGGCAGCCCATTCCTCTGCGGATGCGACTTTTCCACTGGCATACTCGGATGGGGACTGTTCCCCCATGTCATTATCCCTGGCATTTGCGATGGTCTGGGACTTTTCCTTGCTCTCCAGTATGGCCGTCCGCATCAGCTCCTTCGGGATTCTGGAGGCAGGATTTTTAGTCTTTGGTTTTGTTGTGACTTCTTTGGTTTTAATATCCTTCATCTCTCACCTCCAGTCCCGGTCTGTACTGCTCTTACGCTTCGCCCGGCTTGGTCGTCATCAGGCGGTACAGTTTTGTATTTCTTGGAAACGAGTTTTCAAACGGCACCAGATTTCCGGAGCAACGGATCAGTCCGTGGCCGGCACCTACATTGGTGATGTAGGATAACTGGTTGTCTGAAATATTCAGAAGTGCCGCCAGCTCATCCCGGTCGGTGGTAGCCTGATTCAAAAGGATCAGGAACTCACTGTTCGCCAGCATCAGGCGGGCGGTATCGGATTTCAGAAGTTCCTCAACGTTCTGGGTAAGTCCGGTTACAAATCCGGAATACTTACGGATACGCTTGTACAGGCGGTAGAAAAAGTCCGCACTGTATTCATAGCGGAACAGCAGATAAAACTCATCCGCAAAGATCCATGTCGTTTTTCCCTTCTTCCAGTTCTGGATCACACGGTTAAAAATCGAATCCAGTGTGACCAGCATGCCAAGGGGCATCAGCTGTTCGCCCAGCTCCCGGATGTCATAGTCGATGATACGGCTCTTCGTGTTGACATTGGTTTCCTGGGCAAAGGTGTTCAGACTGCCATTGATAAACAGTTCCGAAGACAGAGCCAGCCCTCTGGCTTCTTCCTCCGGCTGGAGCATGAGTTGTCGGTACAGGTCCTTTAAGGTCGGCACCTGCCCTTTGTAACCGCCCCTCATGTAATCCCGGTACACATCTGCGGTGCAGCGGTCAAGGATGGATTTCTCCTTTGCCGAAAGGTTTCCGGCTCCTACGAGCTGCTCAAACAGGGAAAGGATAAATTCTGACTTTTCAATCAGAGGATTTCGGTCATTGCCATAGGCAGAATCCATATCCAGTGCATTCAGATGGGTATCTGAGGTTGCCGAAATCCGGATGACCTCTCCGTTTAAGGCTTCCACCAGAGAAGCAAACTCCGACTCCGGATCGAGGATGAGGATGTCATCTTCCGTGGAAAGGGCAAGGTCTACGATCTCCTCTTTTGCCGAAAAACTCTTACCCGAACCGCTGACTCCCAGTCGGAACGAGTTTCCATTTAACAGCTTCCTTCGGTCTGCCACCAGCATATTTTTGCTGACTGCATTCTGCCCATAATAAATGCCGCCCGGCTGCATGATCTCCTGTGTATGGAACGGAATCAAGACGGCAGTGGACTCTGTGGTAAGGGTACGCACCGCATCGATCTTCCGCAGACCATACGGCAGGACGGTATTCAGTCCATCGACCTGTTGCCACTTCAAAGTTGCCATCTGGCAGAGGTGTTTTCTCGCAATGGAATACAGGGTTTCCGTATCAGAATCCAGTTGTTTCTTGCTTTCTGCCATATGTACCATTGTCAGGATACCGAACATCATCCTCTGGTCCCTGGTAGTCAAGTCGTCCAGCATCTCCTTGGTTTCTTTTCTCTGAAGCTCCATATCATAGGGAACCACGGCGGAAAAATTATTGTTTGCATTCTGGCGTCTCTGCCAGTTCGTTACGTTGGTCTCTACGCCCAGCAGTCGATTCTGGATCTCACGCACTGCTTCATCTGTTGGTACCGGGATGATGTCAATAGACAGCATCAGATTCCTGCCAAGGCTGCACAGTTCGGAGATCATCTCGTCTTTCACATAGCTGGCGTAATCTTCCATAAAAAGGACTCTGCCGTACTGCTCGCCCAGCTTGAAATGGTCGTTATGGAATTCCATCGTGTCCGGGCAGATCCAGTCTTTGAAGCTGTGTCCTTTTTTCGCAAAGGCTTTCATGTCAAATGGAAAACTCTGTGGAACGTCTGCCTTGAAAAAGTCCCGGAAGATCTGTAGCCTCTGCTCTGCATCCAGCTCTTCCCCAATAGAGGACAGCTTGGCCAGATGGGTGATGATGTCCGTTCCCACACGTGCGAAATAGGTTCTGGCTTCATCGATGTTTTTCTTGTGGACGCTGATGGTCAGATAGCGTTCCTGGTAGATACTGTTGTTGGTACCGGAGATCTTGGAAAGGAGCATGTCATTGTACTCTTTCCGGTACTCGTCCAGACCGTCCCCTTTCATCGGGATCAGCAGGGACTGCTCAAACTCTTCCTTGTTGATCTTACGATTGTTCAGGGTGATCTTCGCCGTACAGCCGGAATCCAGTGCATTTAAAAGTTCGGAGTAGTCCAGGAACATCTCTGTCTTATCCGCTTTGCTGGCAATGGAATAGTTGATATCCGTAAACCGGAATGTCCGGGAATACTTGCTCTCCACCTGAAAAATACCGTCCGGCCAGATCTTGCGGATCGGGATCGCCTGCTGGACAGACCTCGGTACTTTGAATTTTTCTTTGTCCTGTTTCAGTGTCTGACTCAGGGTTTTAATCAAAGGCATCACCCCTTCCTCTTCGCTTCTTTGGTTTCTTCTGTTTCGTCCGCTTCTTTTCCAGAAGTTCCGCTCCGTTTCCCATCATTTTCTCACCCAGCCGCAGGCTCTCTTCCATGCAGGAAAAGTACAGGTTCTCCGACTTAAATACCAGCCGCTTCGGGTACAGCAGTTCGGATTTAATGACTACCCATGCAAACTGTTCTGCCGTCATGCCGTGGTAACGAAAAAAGCCGCAGGCTGCAAAGGGAGCCGCCCCAAGGATGCACAGCCATCCGGTTACCTGTTCCCCGGCATATTTCCGGGTGACAAAATAGATTCCAAGGGCTGCCAGGATCGCCAGTACCGAAAATAAGCACTGCCGGAAGCTTAAGCCCCAGAACATTGACTCCTGATAGTCTCGGATTTCTTTATTCATTTTCACTTCCATGTTGTTTTCTACCTTTCTCTTTGTAATCTCTGTTTTTTCTTTTGTTTCTGTTTTGGTACATCCCTTTGCCGGATGCCATTTCTTTCCATAAATCTTTTTGTTCCTTCCGGATCAAGCTCTGCCAGTTTTTTCAGGTCGAATGCAACCCTCTGGAAAATGCAGTAACCGGAGGATGCGGTATCCGGCTGTATCGTTCCCAGCTTATGCTGCTTTATAAAACGAAGCTTTTCTTTGCTGAAATTGTGGTCGATATAGGCTTCATTGATACCGCCCAGCGGAGCAAAAGGCAGGTTTACCGTAAGGTCTGCAAAGCTTTCCGGGTATCCATCTTCCATATGGTAAAGCCCGATATAGAGATTGTCATCGCTCATGTAACTGTCTACCCTGAGAAATAATTCCTCCCGGCCATACTGCCAGTCGTAGCTCAGTGTCTTTGGTTCTTCCATTTTTTTCGCCTCCTATAATCCCATGATTTCTTTTACGATACGGTCGGATGCCTTGACTGCCCCGACCAGTACCAGCAGGTTAAATACCAGTTCCCCGACGTAATTCCAGACAATGGTCACGGCGGACAGGCTGGTGTCCCCGATGGCCGGCGGACTTGATGCAAACACCGAAAAGATGATGCAGGCCAGTGCGATGATGGCTCCTTCCAGACATACCCCGGCGTAGGAACGGATAAAGTTCTTTCCTACAGACTGGGTTGGCTCCCCGGCAAAGGTTGCCAATGGAATCGGTGCGATGGCCGTGTACATGTACAGCTTGAACATTCTTCCATATACGGTCAGGATCATTACAAAGGAAAGCACGGTAATTAGCAGACTGCCTAACAGGGTTACGATCCACAAAGGGATGGATTCCAGCATCCCGACCGCTTCGATCTTGTCCACGATCTCCGAGGGCAGCTCCGTTACAGTTCCACCCGCCATCCCGGAGTGGGACATGATATTTATTACAATGCCCTGCACAATGGAAAAGATCGCAGTCAGAAGCTCCATGCCGGACATAACGGCTCCCTGTGCCAGTGCAAAACGGATAAAGGCTTTCACTACGTGTTCCGGCTTTTTCATATCCGTGAAGCTCCCACAGGTTTTTACCAGCCCTGCCGCAAAGAACAGAACCAGCAGGCCGTACCCGATGGCTTTCAGTCCACCGTTGATGTTCGTCATCACGCTCCAGATTGCCCCGCCCTTGAAATTCTCCGGGCTTTGCGTCAGCAGTGTCCAGATTTCAGCCAGCTTGTCGCTCCAGGTCTGCAAGGCAGAATTTAGATTCTGTACGATCCAGTTATCACTCAAACAGTTTCACCTCCCATCCTGCAAAAGTGAGCAGGGAGCCGGCATTTCGCATGGCTCCCCTTCTGGACTCTTCTCCTATCCCATGATCAGGTCCAGGATCTCTTTTGCAAAGGTAATGATGATACCGCCTGCCAGTGTCAGAAATCCGTTTGCCCTCTGGCTTGGATCGTGGCTCTTTAAGGACAGACCGACCTGCACGATACCAAATCCCAGCAGGATCAGGCCAATGGCGCGGATCAGGGAAAAGATAAACGTGGACAGGTTATTGACTACGGTCAGCGGATCGCCTGCGGCATAAACGCAGGTCGCCCCAATGCAGATCGACAGTACCATGACTGCATACAGAGCAAACAGTTTCTTCTGCCCTCTCTTCATCTTCAGCGGTGCGGTCTCTTTCCTGATTTCTGTGTGTTTCTTATTTTTCAGTAAATTCATTGGCATTCCTCCCATCAAAAAAGCTCCCCGATGATGTCCTCATCCAGAAGCAGTTCGTAATCGTCATATCTTGTTTCGTCAAATGTAAAATCGTCATGCGCCAGCGGTGCTTTCGCATAATTGAACGGGCCGGCACCTCCGTCCTCGGTATACCGGATGTTGGGATGCTTCATCAGGTCATACTTGGCATCCAGTATGGGCCGCTCCCCGCGGATAAACAGAAGTGCATTCTGGTTATCCAGCATACGGACTTCATCCGGCTGTAACAGCTCCCTTCCGCTCTGCTGGAAGTTGGTGGAGTAGCTGCCGGATTTTCCTTTGGTCTGCCCGTAGGTGTTGGTGTCTATGGTTTCTTTCCCCAGTAATTCTGATACATATTTGTGTGTCTCTTTTTCATTGCCGCCCAGGTACAAAAACTCATCGCAGTTGCCCACCAGACTTTCCCAGGAGTCCTTGAACAGAGCCTTTAGCTGGCTCATGTTCTGGATGATGATGCTGCAGTAAATGGAACGGGAACGGCAGGTTGCCAGGATCTTCTCAAACTCATTTGGCAGGGATACGTTTGGAAACTCATCCATGATGCAGTTGACCGGAACCGGGAGGGCACCGCCATGCACACGGTCTGCCATGTAATAAAGCGTCTGGAAAAGCTGGCTGTAGATCATGCCTACCAGATAATTCAAAGAGGTGTCTGCATCCGGGATACAACAGAAAAGGGCAACTTTTCTTTCTCCCATGTTGGAAAGATCCAGTTCATCAGTATTGGTCAGCTTGGCGATCTGCGGCAGATTGAAGGCTGCCAGCCGGACACCTACACTGATCAGGATGGACTTGGCGGTCTTTCCTGCCGCCTGCTTGTAAATGTGATACTGCTTGACGGCAATGCTGTCCGGGTCCCGCATCTCCAGACGGTCAAACAAAATGTCCAGAGGGGACTCGTAGTCCTCGTCCTCTTCTTTTACCTGTGCCGAGCCTAACATCTCCATGATCATGGCGAAGTTCTGTTCTTCCGGCGGAGCTTCGTGGAGCAGATACAGCATCAGTGCCTGAAGCAGTGCGGTTTCGCTCTTCTCCCAGAAGGGATCGGAGGACTGGGAACCTTTGGGTGTGGTGTTTTGTATCAGATTGGAAATAAGACGGAGCACGTCTTTGTCATCGTGGACATACTCGAATGGATTGTAGCAAAAAGATGTGTCGGGATTGATGAGGTCAAAGACACGCACCTCATATCCTTTCTTTTCCAGCAGACCGCCTGTCTTTCGGAGCAGCTCGGCTTTCGGATCGGTGATGACCATCGAACAGCAGCACTGCATGATGTTTGGCAGGGCAAAGCCTCTGGATTTTCCTGCACCGGAGCCTCCCACTACGAGAATGTTGAGACATCTGCGGTGCTTGTGGGTGTCAAGGCTAATGCGGAAGTTCTGTGTCAGCAGGATGTTCTGGGAGTACGGCTTCTGGCTATATTTCTTACAGATCTGCCGGGCATCGCCCCATCTGGCAGAGCCATGTTCTTCCCCTCTGCGGTAGTTCTTCTGACTGGAATAAAAAATGCCGATCCCGGCTGCGTAAAGTAACGTGCAGACCAGCATCGACTTGATGGTGTATTCCGTATAATGAAACTGGAAGGGATGGTTCAGCTTTTCTGTGAGAACCTCCATCAGCTCGAAAAGATTCCTGCCCGGCTGGATGGCATCCGCAAGCAGGATTGCTACCCACCAGATGACAGGCAGTCCGGCAAGCCAAATCACCCAGTCTGACTTCCGGCTGTTTGTTACCGGGATGGCTGCTGTTTGGGCCTCTCTGCTCTTGGCAGGTTCGTAATGTGGAAGCTGTCCACTCCCGGAACGAGGGCAAGGCTGCTTCCATTCTCCCAGTTTACGTGGATCTGCCCTGCATCGTCTACCATATCCACCTTACCTTTTAAGCCGGGTGGCATGTGGCTCTCCCCCTCCATGCTGTTAAGCGTGACCTCGGTTCCCGGCGGATATCTTCTCCGCATGGCTTCTATTCTTTCTTGTGTCATATTTCTGTATATTTGTACCACATCCTTTCTTCATCTTCCCCTTCCACGGTATGGGCGGTATCTGGATTTCATGATCTTTAACAGGACGCTGTCGATCCCATCGGAATAGCGTCCGTTTTTCAGGTATGTGTCCCGGAGCTGGTTTAAGGCTTCCACGGATTTGCTGTGTTCGGCTTCTGTCAGGTAGAGCTTTCCCTCTTCCTGCTCTGCCAGCTTCAGAACCAGATCCCGTGTGGTATCCACCGGAAGCCCCTGTTCTTTTTCCTGCCGGAACACTTCCCGGAGTGCATGGATCAGCATGTGGTTCATGATCCGGTCCATCTTTACATATCGCATTCTTGTCATAGGCGAGCCTCCTTTTTTCCTCTTTTTTCTCAACCACAACATACCACACTTCCTCCTGGAAAGCTACTGCAAAAGAGCCGGAAAAGCCCCTTTTTATCAGCGTTCCGGGGACTTTTTACTCTTGGCAGGTTTCTCCGTTTTTTCCTCCGGGATGGCAAATTCATCGGTCATAAATTCCTGCTCGCTTTTGCCAAGGTTGCGGTCTACCTGCTTGCCAATGGAATAGGCTGCACTCTTTACATCCTGGATAAAGGAGCGGAGTTCTTTCGGATCTTTCTGTCCGAATGCCTGCATCTGGCATACCTTGTCAAAGGAAAAACTGGAGACATCCACGCCGTATTTCTGTGCTGTCACATACGCCGCACAATAGGCCTGTGCCGATACCCCTGCCCGGCTGTAGCTTCCATCGTGATGGTCAAGGGATGCACAGGCCAGCTCCCGGCTGATGGAATGGAACGTTGCATTTTCGCTCATGCCATTTCGGACATAGATTGTCCGCTTGTTCGGGATGTACTGTGCCTGTACCTTATCCGGCAGATTGTCTGCGATCTGAATCCGTACCTCGCTGTCGGTCAGCAGTGCTTCCATCAGCTGGTCCATCGGCTTTGGCTCTGCCTCTTCCGGCTGCTTGGTACGGATCTGGCTGATGTCATAGGCTTTCTGGATGGAGTACCCCTGCTGGATGACACCGTCCTTTTCATATTCCTGTCCGACAATGAAGTTGTATCCCTTGCTTCCGGTCTTGACTACCTTGCCTTCTTCCTTCCATTTTTCAAAGGTCTTGACCTGCCGGATCTCCGGATTCTGTGCATAAAGCAGGAACAGGTTGTCTGTCCTCTGCGGCTTGCACTGTCCCATAAAATCAAGGAATCCTTTTAAGGAGTCCCCATTCTGGAAGACCTCCTGTGCCTTTCCATCGATCATACCCCAGATTTCTTCCCTCTCCTGCTTTTTCTGTGCGGCATATTCTTCTTTCGATAACCGCTGGGTGGACTGCTCCTGCGTGTCCTGCCCTAAAAATTTTGTCAGGTCCATCTTCTACCTCGCTTTCACCTTTCGTTTATTTCTTGCTTTCTTCTGCGTTTTCCTTGGTCCACGGTTCTTTTCCCGGCTCCGCTTCTGGGATTCCTCTGCTTTCTCCCGTTTGATGTTCTCCAGCTCCCGGCGGACACTGGGACGCTCCTGTTCCCTTGGCTTTGCTCCATCAGTCCCGTTTTCCTGCCCGGTAGAAATATTTCTGCTGTGCAAGGAAGAGCCGGACAGATTCTCTTCCCCCTCTTCCTGCACCGGGATAAAATTTTCCAGTTCAGAAAACTCCTTTTCGGGGTGGTTCTGATTCTTTTCCCCTTCCGAAAAATCCATATCACCGACCTGGAATGCTTCGTCCAGATCGCTGATCTCGAACTGCACCTCGCCCTCCGGCATCTGTACGGTTTCCTGTACTGCTTCGGTTTCCGGTGCTTCCATTCCGGCAGTTACCTCATGGACAGCTTCCCCGACTTCGCTTCTTACAAAATCAAGGTTCATCTTATCCATGACACGGTTGACTTTGGCTGCATCATCGGCAAAGACCATGACCTCGCTCATCTCCGGGTTCTTTTTATCCCGGATGATCACATAGAGCAGTCCTCGTTTCCTGCCCTCACTGCAGAATTCACGCAGGCGGTCAGATGGCACAGTGAAGAACTTCAATGGCTTGTTCTCCTTTAACATCCGCACCATTCTGGTCTTGCCCCTCGTTTTCTTCTGGTCTTTTAATACGGCGGCAACAAATACCGCCAGATGCTTTGCCAGCGTACCCGAAAGCCTGAGCCCGTGGTCCACGCCGTCCAGCGAATACCGGACGATCTGGTCCGCCGCATCGCCTCCATAATTCATATCATTCACCTGCTTTCTGTTCTCGGTTGTCTGTTTTTCTCCGTCTGCTCTTCCTGTTCTGCCTGCCTCTGGATCTGCTCTGCCAGACGCATCTTTTCTTCCATCTCTCTGGACTGCTGTTCGATCCGGATACAAAGGCGGATATCCTTCCGAAGCGGCTTTAGTTCTTCGGTGATCTGACCGATCCTGGCACTGTCCGGTTCGCTCCGGTAGAGCCGCTTCCGTTCTTTGGTGAGTGCCTGCACCTGTTCTTCCAATGGAATTCGGTAGACAAGCAGCTCTTCACGGGTGGTGATCTGATGCTTCTGGAGAAATTCCATCTGCTCGATCCTGGCATCCAGTTTCCGGATATCTGCCCGGAGCACCGGGGAGATCCTTTTCGGCTTCTGCTTTAGAACACCCATCTGATACAGATAGGAATAGTACAGGGCCTGTATCCCTTTTAACTTCTTTTTCGGGGGTCGGGAAGCTCCTTCTTTTCCAGCAGGTGTCCTGCTCTTTGGCTGCAAGATCCACTGTCGGATGCCCTCTTCCGAATAATTCTTCCCAAGGCTCCGCAGACGGATATACCGTTCCATTCCCGGTGCTTTTAATGCAATGTACTTCCGGTTCAGCTTCCACTGGTATCCCCTCTGCTTCATCTGATCCAGGAACTGTTTCCATGTGAAGCTCTCTGCCACTGCATCCCGGATATCCAGACGGATCGAGGTTCTCCAGGTCGGCTTTCCGTCCTGTTCTGCCATCCACTGGGCGTAGGATTTCCCCTTGCCGTTTTTCGGCTCGATGACGGATAAGCCGTATTTCAGGCATAAGGCATCCGAAGCTTTCCGCACATCTTCGTAGTAACTCCTGCTGTTGCTGTGATATTTTTTCCCATCTTCCATGCTCACGGAATTAAACACAATGTGGTTATGGTAATGCTCCGTGTTCAGATGGGTAGTGATCACTGCTTCGTATTTTCCCTGCAGGAGCCTTTTTGCCAGCTCCATGCCGATCCGGTGGGCCAGCTCTGTGGTGACTTCCCCTTTGGCAAAGCTCTGCACCAGATGGAAGCCCTGCACCCCGTCCATCTTGTGGTATCGTTTCTTTGTAGCTACCATATCTTGATAGGCAGTCTCACAGACACAGCCGATGGCATCCTCAAAAATGGAACGCTCCGTCTTGTCCCGGTTCATGGCGTAATCAATGGCTTCTTCCAGAGAGCCGGCACTTTGCCCTTTTTTTGTGGTCTTATCCTTGTTTCGGATGTACGTGATGGAATTGTCCAGACGGCTGACCGGGATGATACTGGTGTATGCCATCGGCTACCATTCCTCTTTGACCAGCCTCCATGTTTCTTTTGTCATGCGGAGCATTTCCCGGATGCTCTCTTCCCCGGCCATCCCACAGCCGTTGGCTACATGGGCAAGCTGGTTGGCATTGTTGCACAGACCGGATATTTTCCGCAAAAGCTCCGTATGATGCTCACAGGGTCTTGCCCGGACTTCGCCGCCCATGACAAGGGAACGGATATATTCCTCACGGGACAGGCCGCTTTTCTCTACCTGCTCTTCCAGAAAACGCAGCTCCTTCGCATTGAGGCGGACTGGTATCACATGGTTTCTTTTTCTCATCTCTTCACCTGCTTTCCAACGGGTTATTGGTTGTTGCTCCATTACATTTCACGATTTTTCCAGATCAGGAAACCTGCCAGGACGCCGATGGCTACCGCTGCAGCAATGATTTTTTTCTTCATATGGGCCTCACCCCCTTTCCGATACCTGGCACAGCACCATCGGGGCGAACATGATCCCTCTCTTTTCCATCTCTTTTGCAAATTCCAGAAGGTTCCATTTCTTCCCATCGATCATGGCAGAATCGGCATCCAGATAATGGCAGGTGGATACATTCCGCTCTCCATTTTGGGCATTCTGCACAAGGCTTTCCCCGTCTGCCAGACGGAATAGTTCCTCTCCCTGGCTGTTTACAAAACAGATGCACACGCCGTGGTCGATGATCTCCTTCCGTTTCATCCGGCACCGCTCCAGTGCCTCATCCTCACGCTTCCCAGCTATGAAAAGACACATTGCAAAAATTCCCATTACTCCTCCGGTCATTGTGCCAAGTATAAATCCCAACATTTTTTCGTTCTCCTTTCGTCTGTTTACGGCTCGGTATGGGGGATTGGGGTTCTCCCCAAAGTGCGTTTGGATATCCAAACGCTATGCTTGCAAAACCAGTCGCATCCGGTTTCGTCCCCTCTGAACCAGTCGTTTTTCTGAATCATTCATTTTCCTTGATTTTGCTCAACCCATCCAGTGTGGTACAGATGATATGGAGTCTGTCAGCCATGCTGATCTCCGTGTTCATCGTCCCGGTGGTCTCTTTTCCGCAGACAACCACCATCCTGCACCGCCTTAATATCTGGTGGGACATTCTCCGCATGGCCTGCATATCCTCTGCATCCCCGTCATCAAGGAATGGGGAAAAGCTGTACTGCGGGCAGATCGGCACATATCCCAGTTCGTAGATCTTCCGGCAGTACCGCTGTACTTTGGTCTTTCCTTCTTCTGCAGAACAGCAGACATAAGCAAGTGCCTGTTCCAATACGACCATCTCCTTTCCTGGCCGGACAGGTTTCCTCTGCCCGGCGTTTTTCCAAAAAGAAACACCCACAAAGCATTCCGCTCTGTGGATGTCTTGTGGACATCTGGATTCTTTTCTTCTCTTTTTCAGATGTCTGCCAGACATCCGGCTACTGTGGTTCTTTGTTTTCCGCTTCTTCCCCAGCTTCCAGTGCAATGCGGACACGGTCGCTTCCCAGCTTATAATACGCATCGGTCACTTCAATGCCGACTGCCTGAAACCCCGACTCTGCCGCCGCAAGGATGGTAGTACCAGCTCCGGCAAACGGGTCTAAGATCAGGCCGCCCGGCTCACAGATCTGGATGACATCCTTCATCAGCTGGAGCGGCTTTTCTGTCACATGGATGCGGTTCTGGGGATTCCCATAACGGAACACACCCGGAAGGCAGGACACCGGGCGGTTGATCGGCATCGGTCCGTTGCTTCCCCATACAATATATTCTGCCTGCTGGCGGAATCTGCCTTTCTGCGGACGGGAGTTCCCCTTGTCCCAGACGGCAGTCCCTCTCCAGATCCACCCTGCCCACTGGAGGGCATCGGTGATGGACGGGTACTGTCTCCAGTCAATAAAGAGGCAGATCGGAGCCCCTCTCTTGCAGGCTTTCCGCACATCGTACAGCCATTCTGCCATCCAGTGGGTCCAGGAACGCTGGTCTTTATTATCCCCATCAAAATCCGGCAGGGCATTTTCTGCTTTCATGCTGCTGTACTTCTGGTTGGTAGTTCGGTTGCGTTCGTTCTGCTTGGTTCCCCCGGACGCATAGGGCGGATCGGTTATAACTGCATCAAAGATCCCCGGCTGGAATCCTTTGACCAGTTTTAAGGTATCTCCATGCAGGATACGCCAGTTCTCCCCTCCGGCAGACTCATCCGGCACACAGTCCGGTTTTAAAAGATCTTCAAGTTTCAGGGTATTTCCCATAGGCATCATCCTTTCGGTCGCTTATTTTCCAGATTTCTCTGGAAGTGCTTTTCTTTATGGAACTGCTCATCGGCAGGTATCCTCTTTTTTCAGTGTTTCTTTTCTTGGCGTTCTGGGCTGTTCACGGTGGTCCGACAGCTCGGTTTCCACGTATTCGCTGATGATTCCCAGCGCTTCATAGTAATTGCTGCTCTTGTGGACACGATCCGCCATTTCGTTGGCCTGTTCGGACATCCCGGCACGTCTAAGCAGTCTTGCGGCATCCCCAAGGATTGAGAAAATATTTCCGTCATGCCCTAAGAGCTTAAGTTCTGGACGGGACGGCTTTTGTTCCGGCTGCTTTTCCTGCACACCGTTTTCCGGTGCTTTCACCTGTATCTGGAAATCCGAGCCGGCACCAACATAGAAATGTAAGTATAATTCACCACCGTCTACCTTGATCTCCCGCTGTTCCAGACTTTCTCCCCAGCCATCGCTGTACTGCCCTCTCAGATACTGCCCCACCACACGGTATTCCTCTGGTGTCAGATTCTCCCGGAGTGTCAGGTTTGCACAGCCATATAAAACGCCCTCCTGTTCCTTTACCGCCATTGTAATGCGTTCCACTTTTTCCTTAATGTCCTTGTTTTGGTCAAAATAATCGATCAGGTTGCATGGCTGGTTGTCAGGCATACCGAGCCGATTGATCTCGTCAACCTTTTCTGCGATGGATGTCTGATACTGCACCAGGTCAGGTCCTTCCAATGGCTCCGCATCATCCAGATCCACAATGTCTGAATAGTCCGGAATAAACTCTGCCATCAGAGGTGACAGCATTTCCACTTCTATTTTATCTTTCAAAGCATCACCTCGCTTCCCTATTCTGCCGTTTCTCCGGTGTACGGGCAGCCATTTTTGCCATGTCTGCCCAGTCTGCCCCTTCGATTTCCGGCAGGTTCTCGATGATCCGATAGCTTCCCTCGTAGGCTTTTCGGATATGTTCACACGCCCACCGTCCGGCAAAGTCATTGTCGGTACACACTTCGATCTCGGTGATCTCCGGGTGCTGGGACAGAAAATGTTCCAATGCCTGCGGCTTTTTCATGCTCCGCTGGCTCTGCCCTTCTTTTGGTGCGCTGATCCCGCCAAGCTCCAGACGGTACTTATCCCGGCTTCCCTGTCTCTGTTCCAATGTCATGTGGGCAAGCACATCCACACAGGCTTCATAAACAGCAACCCGTCTGCATCCCGATTTCGCCGGAACACAAAAAGCGTATGCCTTTTCACTTCCGGCCTGTTCCATCTTAAAAGACTTTCCGCTGGCATCGTAAATCCCACGCAGGAAAGCATATCTTGCCACCTGGTTTTCATCCCGTCCTATGAACACGGCATTGTGGTAGGGCAGACTCTCATATAAGATTCCCAAATGAACACACCGCTGTAAGACCTCGCCACTGATGCCCCGCTCTTTCAGATAGCGGAACACCCTGCGGCAGTCCGGGCTGGTCGTAGGCAGGACAAATGGCTTCTTTGGCTTTGCTTCCACTGGAGGAGGGATATAGGTGGGATACTCATCTTTCAGCATTTGCACTGCCTCCAGAAAAGAACACCCGTCTACATGAATCAGGAAATTTAAAGCACTGGTGCCCCCGATATCTCTGGATTTCCAGTGCCACTGGCTGGTCTGCTCGTTAATCTTAAAGCTGTCGTGGTCTGTCAGCTCCCATTCATTTCTGGCTGAAGATTTTTTCAGACGGTTTGGCTGATATTTCTTCAGGTATTCAATGGCGGTGATCTCCCTTGCACGTTTGATTTCTTCTTCCGGAATCCACGGCATTACATCACGGTATCCCGGAGCTGCTCTGCCTTATCCGTTTTCTCCCACGGGAATTCCTTTCTTCCAAAATGCCCACAGAAATACCGGTATATTCAGCAGCAATGACGATACTCCCAGCGGGATACCGCCCGGTACCATATGTTCTGTAACCGCTTTGATCAGAATTGCAAGACCTGAAAATCCTCCGGTAACCATATCCAACGGTTCATAAATACATTTTACCGCAAAAGCAAGCAGCAATGTTCCTGCCAGAAGCAGAAGCAAATCCAGCAGACCTTTTTTTGTTCTGTCTTTCATAACTGTAAATCCCCTCTATCCCCATTCTGTAACCATCACCGTTTAGTGGCGTCCTTGCAGAAGTGGGAGTCTCAACTCAGGCTGAGATGATCAGTTTACTTTTTCTTCTCCCTCTGCTTCATAAGATTGTATC
>OJNQ01001482.1_pt1 | contig 16726 bp, 13 predicted proteins | sample 1597621 | NCBI WGS metagenome assembly OJNQ01 (sample SAMEA2452137, study PRJEB22498) | human gut metagenome | reverse complement strand
TCACTGAGTAGGGTTGTGGCTAATTTTGTATGCTTGTCCATGGTATTTAGAATACCAATGTCAACTAAAAAAATCTAAAATATTTTGGGAATCTTTGATAAAAAATAATTAGAGGATATTCTTGTAGTAAATAAAATTGAGACATTATTAAATCAATATCATACAAAAGTATATTTATTGTTTATTATCAATATGTTGAATAGATTTTACAGATAGGGTATTCTAAATACCCTATATATTAATAGCAAAAAATAAATAGATAGGCTGAGAGGAAAATATGAAAAAGTCAAAAATAGAATTAGGGACTCAATGTTTTAAGTCTAAGTTAGACGCCAATATTTCCATGGCGTTAAAATCAGAAATGCAAAAATTGGGAATAAAAACCAATATTCAAAAAAGCTTATTGAATTCTGTAGATCTCGGAATAAATGCGGCAATGTATGAATTTGAAGATGAGCCACAAAGTATCAGTATCTTTTATGATGATATTAAGATAAATAATGGAGGTTTTATATTTGGGAATCCTGGAGATATTTACAAACGATGCAAAAGTTTACAAAATAGTTTAGATGGGTAACCTACCCAAAAAGTTTCTTAATTTAAAACGAATTTCGATACAAATAGTATCGATTATAAACAACAATAAAATGAAAGGATATAACATGTTATCACCTATTGATGTAGCAGAAAATACAGATACAATGTACACACCTTCGGAAATAGCGAAGATGGGCGCAACTGGCTCGTTCTCCTATATTCCGTTTACTAATAAACAGACAGTAGACGATTGGCGCTAATACATTGCATATAGGAGGAGGCATGGTCCCCTCCCCCCCCATGCCTCCTTTTCACATACATATACCTTAATTTTATGCTATGCTTCTAATAATTACTTGCACGGAAGATGTAACATGCGATATGCTCATACCATTCTTGGATGGCGTGAACGTATTCAGGTTTAATATTGATAAGTGGAATGAATATATTTGGGATTTTTCAAGTAGGGGATTTAAGGTTTTGTCACCGAATGGGAAAGTCCTGACAAGCGAAAATATAAAATGTGTATATCTTCGCAAGGCAATGTTCTTAAATGCAATTGATGTACCCAAAGAAGGTTGTCTAGAAAACTGGCTACGCAGCGAAGTTGAATGCCTTTGGAGAGATTTGTACTGCGATATGGCAGCCAAAAATAGAGCTATTTTGGTAAAACCTAACAAATTGAGATGGTACAAGTACACGCAAATGACTTTGGCACAAAAATATTTCAATGTTCCGGAGTGGCATATAATAAGAGGTAAAGTCCCAGAAATGATAAAAGACGGTGAATGGATTACAAAGGCCCTCACGCAAGAAAAAATTGGTAAAGGGAAAATTTTCATCGCAAAAAAAGTTGATCCAGCAAAGTTAGATCCTAAATACACTTGGTTTTTGCAACGCAGAATTAAAGCGGACTACGATATCACTTCATTATATGTGAAAGGCAAGATATTCTCATTTCAATTAGACAGATCAAAACTTTCTTATGATGATTGTAGAATAGAATCTCCATTATTAAAATGGGAGAAATGCGAGTTAACAAAAGATGAAGAAAAATCTATAGAAGAATTCATGCAAGAAACTGGATTTGAGTTTGGGAGATTTGATTTTCTGCGAAAGGGAGAGACTCTTTATTTCTTAGAATTAAATCCGAATGGTCAGTGGGCGTGGTTAGATTTAGAATATAAAAACGGAATTTTTGAATGTATAGCAAATGAAATCAAGAAAGTATATAAAAGATGAGAGAATAATACTTTCAATTATTCTAACAATCGTACTTATTTCTCTTATATTATTATTTTACTTTTTGTTTAATATAATTACGCAAACGCCAGATTACAAAGAAGACAACATAGATATTGCTACATGCAGAATAAAATAGATTATAAAAATGTGCTTTCTACCTTAAAAATAAAAGGAATCTATTCGCTAACTTTTTTAGGTATTTTTATATCTATAATATCAACTCTAATTCCTTACATATCTGGTATATTCATCAATTCTATAGTAAGCAGACATTCAATAGTTTTAACTTTATTTTTACTAATATCTTGCAACTTATTATTGATATACTTAAGAAAAAAGTACGCATATCTCATAGCAAAAGTTGCAAGAGCTAAATATTTGCACCTGCAAGAACGATATTTGCAGAAAGTAAACTCTTTGTCGCCATTCGATTTAGAAAAATTCCGTAATGGCGAGTTAGGAATGAAATTTTTTAGAGATATCCAGAATGTAACGGATATTTTAAGACGTTTTTATCCTCAGTTACTTGAAATCTTTTGCGGAATATTTTTCGCATTAAGCTTTGTTTTTTATAGTAATTGGATTATGGGTGTTGTTTTTATAATTGTACTCCCCGTAAATCTTTTATTTATCTGCCCATATTTAAAGATATTTGATAGAGTCAATTCCTTATTTAGGAGTGCTACAGATAACGGATTCTCAAGAGTCTTTGAGATCTTTTATTCTTTGCCATTTCTTAAATCTATTTCAGCTGAAAAATATTATCAGAAAGAATCAAAGGCGAAATTTGCAACAATTGCAAAGATTTCATACAAAAGCGCTATTTACGAAGCAAATTTTAATTTCATAATAACTTCTTTATTGATAATTGGCGAGTCTATTGTCCTCGCAATATCGACATATCTAGTATATAAAGACATCATTAAAGTCGGTAGCCTAATATTTTACCAGCTCCTATTTGTATCAACATTTACATCATTATCTAATATATATAAATTATTGCCAGATTGGGCATTGATAAAGGAAAGTCTAACTTCTTTGAATGAATTAGATGTTTTAAAATCAGAAAAATTAATCCTATCAGATTTTAACTTTAATGGAAACATAGAATTACAAAATGTATCTTTCACGTATAACTTGAAATCAAAGCCGATATTAAAAGATTTCTCATTAAACATTTCTAAAGGAGATTTTATATCTATTGAGGGCGTAAATGGCTCTGGAAAGACAACTCTTTTAAAAATATTATATGGATATTTAAAGCCTTGCTCTGGCAATGTTTTTTTTGATGGCGTCCAGATTGATAATTTAAGTCTAGACTCCCTCAGAAAAAGTATATCAATAGTTAATCAAGAATTCTTGTTGATATCAGATTCGATAAGAAACAACATAACCCTTCATAATAATAAAATTACTCCGCAAGAAATCGACGATATATTGGAACTTGTAGGGTTGAGAAGTTTAGTTAATAATTTACCGAACGGTATAGATGAGACAGTAGGTTACAATGGGAAGAAATTATCTGGTGGAGAAATGCAAAAAGTTGCTATAGCGAGAGCATTAGTTAGAAAGCCAAGATTACTTATTTTTGACGAAATAACAAATCATCTAGACCAGGAATCCCAGAAAACAATTCTAAACATAATTACATCTCTACGAGGTAAAGTTACTATATTATTTGTATCACATTCAAACCAGACAAATCTTGACTTTGATAAAATAGTGAACTTAAATGAGAAATAACAATATTTTAATAAAATATTATCTTAATCTTATTTCCAATTAATACTAATATTACAACCAGTTTCTCTAACTAAATTAACATATAATGAGTAATATGACTATAATATAAAAATTATTATAGTAGAAGCTGAAGCATTACATCATAAATAAATTTACATACCAGTGTATAGTAGAATTATTACGGCGTATCCCGTAGGAAACTCCTCTACGTTAAGCGTTACCCTTTCCAAACCGTTTGGAAAGAATCCAACACTACTGCCCGTAGAAAAAAGATCCATTTCGTCAACAAGCGCCTTTACCTCCCTTTCCTCCGAGCGGAATATAAAGCGGTTATTAAAATTTAGCATAAGCTGTTCGCGGTTTGCCCTGCCAATTGCCATATCAAGCGATACCAGCCCCTGGGTTGCAGCCACCACAAAGCCGCCCTTGCTTCTAATAGTTTGTAAATTTACTCCGTCTCCAAAGCGGCCGCAACTTGCCACGAGTGGGTATTCGTTCATTATTATTCCAGCAAGTCTCTTAAAATTTTGCCGCTTTTGTAGCGCTCTATAAAAACCGCCCTTTAAAAGCTTTGCCACAACTGCCGCCGAAAATCCGTCAATGCATGCAGGAAAGCTTACCACTGTGATTTTTCCGCCTTCTAAAATTTTTTCCATATCCAGCCTTTGCCTACCGATTTTACTAAATAATCCTTCAACAGACGGGTTCGTAAAGGCGCTTAACAGGTTGGATATGGTGCTAGTCTCATTTGACTTTGCTCTGCTATCAAGATTCTGCCACTCCAATAACAACTCCTTTAGCCGCTCAAGTCTGCGCTTTAAAATTTCGTACTCTATGCGATGTTCGCGGGTTTTGCTTAGTATATCTTCTATTACCAATTCAAATTTGCCAATTTCGTACAATAGCTCATTCGTGCGGCTTAAAAAATTAAAAATTTCATTTAAAAAATCCTCAAAGCATGGCGTCTCATACTTAAATAGGACATATTCTAGCACACATGTTATGCGTTTTCGCAAGGCGTGCTGCCAGTAGCGCTCCCCATCTTCGGGAACTACCTCCAATATGCTTTCTGTAAATTGAGACAGCTTTTTTAAAGAGTCAAAGCCACAGAGCGGATCATAGTAAAATTTCCCCTCCGGAGAAAAATCCAATATATCACTACCCCTGCCGCACTCATTAGCCCAAGTTCTTATTTTCCCCAAAGTGCCGTCGCCTTTAAAATCAAATACGATTAGTGTCATTTTTCGCTCTTTGTCATCTGCCTTATATCGGATTAAGTCACGCAAGAGCACATTGCAGGAGGTGGTCTTTCCGCTGCCCGTTGAGCCTATAAAAATCGTGTGCTTGCAAAGCACATCTTCGGATATTTCTACAACTCCGCCATTAAATCCAATTCTTGCAACTATATCGTCTTTCATAAAAAGACGTATCAAGCGCTCAAAATTTTATAGGATGATAAGAACTCTTAAAAAGCTGGCTTTTTGCTCTGCATATATGTCATAAAAAAAATATACCATTACAAATGAAGCGCGAAGTCGCTTCTTTTTTTTTGTAAATTGGAGAAGAAGATAGGTCGCTACAGGGGATAGCCAAAAAATACAGTGTTTAGGCAATAAAATAGCCGCTGTGGCTATTGCCGAATTTGGAATGGAAATAATCTGCGGCAAGGTCGCTTAACTTTACGAAGTCGCTTGCTAAATAATGGCGTTGGTAGGGGCTTATGTGTGTTCCTTTCGGGCCCTTTGGACCGAAAGGAGTTAGTGTAACACTTAGGCGTCCATTATGGACGCCGGCAAACAATCCTTTGTTTTTTCGCCGCGTAGCGGCGTTTTGCGCAAGCCGGTCTGCGCAATTTCACAGCAGGAGAATATTCGCCGCGTAGCGGCGGCAGTGCCCTTGTTGGAGCTTGAATAGGAATTCCTATGCTTATATGTATGAATACATTTAGCACTATCAAATCAAAGCAACAGGCAGAGAATTATTTTTCAGAGGAATTGCAGCAGTATTTTGACGGCTCCAATATAAAGGGTAAACTTATGGAGCGTCTCGGACTTGCAAAGAATATTCCGTCAGAAAAAATTTTTACAGCCATACTTAATAACAAGCACCCAGTAACCGGAAAAAAGTTGCGTCCCCATGATAGCAAAAGGCTTTTGTTTTCCTTCTGCTTTTCAGCACCGAAATCTCTATCAATACTCGCCCTGTTTACAGACGATAAGAGACTGTTTGATGCTCACCGAAAGGCCAGCAATATAGTGGGCGATTGGCTGGAGAATTTTGCGGAGGTCAGGAAGCGCAAAGGCGGAAGGACGGACAGCGTTTTGACGGGAGAGATCCTGCGATTTAGTTGTGAACATATGCTAAGCAAAGCTGAAGATCCCCAGCTGCACTCGCACGAGGTATTTTTTAACATTACTTACGACAAAGAGCTTAACGCGTTTTACGCGCTTGACCCGGGACAAATGGGTACGCGGTCAAAGTTGGCTACCCACATATACCGCAATATTTTAACGCGCGAGCTAAATAAGATATCGGTTCCGGCATATATAGATGGAAGCGGCAGGGTAAAAATCTACGGAATAAGCGATAAGCTTTGCTCCTACTACAGCAAGCGCTCAAAGGAAATAAACAAATATGTAGAGGATTACGAGAGGGCCCACCCGGGACAGAAATGTGGCAATAGATTTAGGGCAAAAGTTGCGAACGCTTTTAAGGGAAAGAAATTAAGCATTGCGGAAGAAAATCTGGCTATTGCAAGATTTAAAGAGGAGATTGAGGATGCAAACTTGGATGAAGAATTGTACAGAATTGCCAATATAGAAAAAGGATATGCGGATTCTATTTGGGGTAAATTAATTTCTTCATTAACTAAACGCAACGCGGATAAGATTGTCAGCATATATGAGAAAAGTATATCGCAAAGGCGCGGCTGCATAAACATGTACGATTATCTTATGGGGGCTTTGATATGCGCGAAGGCTGAAGTCTCCTACTCTGAAATAAGGGAGGCCGTGAAAAAGCGTCTCAATGCCCGTGAAATTTCCCAATACAAAGACACAATCATTCTAAAATCGAATGACGCCGTGCGGAAAGAAATAGTAAAAATTCTTCCGGAGCTCAAAAATATAATGTTGCAATACCCCCTTAGTAGCAGTCAAAAAGCGGCAATAAAAAATTTGCCACATGCGAAAAAGATTTTGGCCGATTCGCAGCCCGTCGTTGAAATTAAGGAAAGTGAATTTGGAAGTGCCACGGGCGATATGGCGTTTATTTCAAAATTAGTCGTAAACGGTGGTACAAAAGCCTATTATTTAAATGCAAGCCGCAAGATAAAACGCAAGAAAACGGGTGCGCACTATGCGGAGGCGCTAAAATTTGAAAAACTTGGCTCTGTGGAAAAGGAATCGCTAATCATAGTTGATAATGCAGATTACGTTGACAACGACCATATGCTGGATCTCCTGAAAACATCAAGAGATCGCAGATGCAAGATAATCCTGCTAACGTGCGAAGGTTTAAAAACGGATCCCCGCTTGCATGCGATTGACGCTGTTAGAGCGCAGGCCGTGAAAATGGCTCCGCCCATCCCTAAGGCAATTCGAAAGGATTTTAAGGATTTGGCGAATGCTGTGCGAGATTACCGCATATTCTACGGCAATTTTAAGCAGGCTGGATTGGATATGAAGCTCGTTTTTCTGCGAGAGAAGTCCAAAGACGCCTTTGTTAAAAAGTACGCCAAATTTTACAATGCAGAGCCTCTAGATTACGGCATTTACCCGAATATAAATATTGTGGATACAAATTATTACCTCTTTGCACAAGATGGAGAAGATACGGAAGAGGCCGAAAATAACTTGGCAAAACAAGGCTTAAGCGTGCATATTGCTAAATTTTTTGCTCCCGAACACAATATTCCGCCCATATATGCCAAGAGACCGATTGGCAGATATCCCTCAACGCTTGCGCAAAATAAAGCGGGGACTCTTGAAGGGAAATATGGCGGAATTAATGTCACTTCGCCATCATTGGAAGGTGAGATTAAAGATAGCATTCCTATTCAAAAGCCACTTGCTAGGCAGGGTTTACAGAATATAAAACCGAATCAGGCGCTTAACCCTCCAATTTTGCACAGGCCACAGGGTAATGATAAATTGCAAGGCTTAACCAATGCGGGCAATAGGAATCCTCCGCATGGCAATAGTAATCATTCAAGACCAGGCAGTGCAGGGCAAGCTCCAAAAGCGCGTGGATTGCCCGAAAGGGGTATTCCACATCATCCGCCACAAAATACTGGTGGAGCAATACAGCCTCCAAGCAATGCGATAGGAAGGTCCGATTCAAATGAAATAGATAAACCCCAAACTCAATCAGGCAAGGATTCCAGAAATAAGGCGCCAAAGGATCCTCCACCCCCGGACGATTTTTGGGACAGATAGAAAATTTCCAGTCAAGATAGGAGACGCGGCGAAGTCTCGCTTAGTGAGAAAACATGCTTCTGAAATCTTCAAAGGAGTTTGTCATTTCATAGTCAACACCTGATTCCAAAGCTTCAAAATGGCGTTTCCCACAATGTATCTTCAAGCGTTGCTCAAGCGCAAGTTGTTCTTCAAATAGAACTCCTTTGGTTTCCAAAACAAAGAATAGCTTCTTTTGCTTGTATTCGTCCTCAACTAATACCGCCCAATCAGGATTGTATGTTCCAAGCGGCGTATTGATTTTGAACCAATCCGGCAGTTTGACGTAAAGCTTTACTTTGTCATTTTTCTCCATTTCTTCGGCAAATCGCGATTCGACCGCCGAATCGTAAACGACATAATCGTAAACGCTCTTTTTAGATTCCAGCATCTTGTCTAAGTAAGAGTTTAATTCCTCCGAATCAAGAAGTTCCTGGGCGTAATACGAACTTATCTTGTGGTACTTTACACCGTCCACAATCATAGCTTTCATTTTCAGCTTTATGATTTTTAGGACATCTTCAATAAACTGTTGCGGATTGCGCTTAAAATCGTCTATACGCTTGCTGCGGACAAGAATTTCAACGATTGTCTTGCGCTTGAGGCTTGTTTCGGACTGCAGGAAGGAGACAATATCGGGCAGCGCCAGTTTTTCTCCGTCATTGAATTCTATTGAGGTGCGCTCATTTTTTGTGGAAATCTCGCCTCTATTTATGTCAAGTCCCGCCTTTGAATAGACAAACTGAGTGTCTTTTACGCGCAAAGACTTCATAATTTCTTCCGACGCGTCTCCTACGAGTTTTACTGTGTCAAAATTTACGCTGTAAATAGTCTTATTTTTTATCTTATCCCAAAGTTCCTTAAATTCGGGATCAAGATAGACCTGTTTATTTACCGATACCTTGCGCCTATTGTCTTTATTTTTTATATTCAGCTTGCCGGCAACTTTGCGAACCATAGCGATAATTTGCGGACGAATATTTTCAAATTCCGGCGGTATGTTTAGGCAATTGTTTCTCAAGTCTTGTTTTAAGAATTCTGTGACTTTGTCTTTATTGTCTATATAGCCGTATTGTCGCAAGTGCGCATAGAGTTTTTCGGACTGTTCCAGTCCAAGATAAGAAACTTCGCCATTCTCTGCCTTTACGGAAAGCGACGCGAAGAAGCCTTTTTCAATTACACCAAACTTTATGCCTTGTTCCGCCTCGATTTCCGTCTGTAATTTTTTTGCAAAATCCGCGTAAGATTCGTTCGCCATAATTGTGAGGATATTTACATTGTCCTCAAAGACGCGTTCTCCGTCCTGATTTACAGCAATGCGCAAACCGCGACCTATCTCTTGGCGCTTTTTGAGAGTGGAATCCGTCTCGTTTAGCGTGCAAATTTGAAATACATTTGGGTTATCCCAGCCTTCGCGCAAGGCCGAATGCGAGAATATGAATTTCAGTTTGCAATCGAAGGACAATAGCCATTCTTTATCCTTCATAATCGTATTGAATGCTGATTCGTCCTCCTTGCGCGAACTTGTGTCTTTTAAAATGTCTTTTCCGGAAGAATCCTTTTTCTTGCCGTCTATTGAAAAGTATCCGTTGTGGACTTCCTGCGCCGATGTTGTTAAATCTACCTCTTTAAAGAGCGTATTGAAGCGCGGCAGCTTGGCGGCTTTCAAATATTCCTCCTCAAACATTTTCGCGAATTTCCCTTTTATGGGGTTGCCGCTTTCATCGTAGCTTCTGTAATTGGCAACTCTGTCTATAAAAAACAGGCTTAGAACTTTAATTCCCTTGGGGCGCAGGCGCTTTTCCTTTTCAAGATGTTCTTCTATTGTCTTTCTGATTTGAACACGCTGGTAAAAGTCCTTATTCACTTCGCCAACGGCGTTGCCGAGCATTATTTCTTCGCCGTTTGAGAGCCTTATGAAGGCGTCTTCCGAAGTGTTTATTTCGGAAATATACAGATTTTTGTAAAGGTCTCTGCCGCCCGATACGTCATACAAATCCTGTCCGCTCTTTACGGTTTTGGATTTGCGCTTTACGCCGCCGTCTTTTGCGAGCGTATCAAGCTCTATTTTTGCGCTTATTTTCCCGTCTTTGTTTGAAGTTGAGATTAGCCTCACATAAGGGGCGTTGTTGCCGTCGTGAACTTCTATGCCCGCAACTTCAATTTGCTTTACAAGCTTTTGCTCGTAGGCGTCTATGGAGTCGAGCCTGTAAACCATGTTGAATTTTTCTACGTGCGTTGCCGAATAGCGCAACTTAAAAAGCGGGTTTAGCGACTGTATTGCCTCCTTGCTCTTTGCGGTTGTATCCACACTTTGCGGCTCGTCTATAATTACAATCGGATTTGTGGCCTGAATCAGGCTTATGGGTTTTTCCCAATTAAGCTTTTCGGTTTCCCGGTGAATTAGGTTTGCTTTTGTTTCTTTATCTTTGTCGCCCTCAAATGATTTTCTAAACGCGTCTATGTTGATAATCATCACTTGCAGGCTGTTGGACGAAGCAAAGTTTCTTATCCTTGTTGGCTTTGAGGAGTCGTATACAAATGGGTCGAAGGCAACGTTGTCATAGAGGCTTCTAAAGTGCTCCGTCATTATAGATATAGATTTCCACACACCCTCTTTTATTGCGATTGACGGTACAACAATAATAAATTTAGAAAATCCGTATATTTTGTTTAGCTCAAATATCGTGCGCAAATAGACGTATGTCTTGCCCGTGCCGGTCTCCATTTCCACGGTGAAATCGTATGGAGCAACCAACTTTTCTTTGGGCGAAGGCGATATGCAGTTGCGCAACTGTACTTCATTTAGGTTTTCCAATAGTTTTTCTTCAGATATTGCCAAATTGTTGCCTACGGCATCTTCCGTTATCAAGACGCCGTTTTGCCTACCCGACAAATCAAAAGAGCAAGTAGAGCTAAAACTCTCCTGTCCTTTAAAGAGGTCAACCACCGCCGCAATCGCGTCTAACTGATACCCCAAATCTGCACTAAACTTTAGCTTCATTTGAAATCTATTTGCCGTAAATTTCCTTAAAAATTTTTAGTTGAAGAGATTCGTTATCAAAATCATCTTCTATAATTGCTACAAAAATCTCTTTCAACAACTCTTTTGAAATTTTTGCCTGTGCCAAATTCAACACTATATTTTCCATATTTCTTATAAAATCTTTGCAACAATACATATACCCGTTGAGATTTAAGAATTCCAATGATAAGGTTAATGCAATTCTTTTATTCCCGTCAACAAAGCAATGACAGTTGCAAAGAGAATAACACAAATGCGTTATTTTATCAGAAAATTCCGGATAATAATCATCGTTTTGAATATTTTCCAATATAGCTTCTAAACGCTTAATATCAATAATACCGATAGTGCCTCCTCCGCTATTTTCTACCGTTCTGTGATGAATTTGAACTGCTTGTTCAGTTGATATATAGGCTATCTTACTCATCTGGACCTTCTTTTAAACGCTTTAATACGTCTTTAGCTTCCTGCATTTGAGCCTCTAAAGATTTACTGGTCTCGCCTAAAAACTTTTCATATTCACCTGGATCAAGAGGCACTATATGTCTTTTTAATTGCTCATGTAGGACTTTTCTAAAAGCCAAGTCCCTGCTTGCCATTTTTATTCTAGCGTTATCTATCATTGGCTTAAGGAAGGGATTATCGACGGCCGCATTAAATATTTCGTCTGTTTCGTGTACTGTTAGTTTTCTTCCCTTCTTTTCGGCTTTCCTTTTTATTTCGCTTGCAATTCCCGATTCAAAGCTGGAAATAACGTTAAGAATCTCATCATACATCGTGTCTCGAATATTATCTTTTTTCTTTAAATCCAATATTCGCCTATATTCTTGGGCTTTTTCTAGGAATACGCACTCATAAATTTTGTTTGTGTACATACCATATTTTATGTGACCCAAGTCTACGTAAAAGTCCAATGCGTCGGTGAATTCCTTTCTGTACTTTTTGTTATAAAATAAGGTATGCAAAAACCCCGAAGAACGTTGATTTATAAATTTAGTAGATCCTACTCTTTCAGTTATTGCCGTTATAGCGACATCGAGAATTACTTTGCGTAGAAATGCAGCTCTCGGACTTTCCTTTAAAAGCATGGCTAAATTTAGGAAAGCCCTAAAATCAAAAATTGCCAATTGGGAAGTTCTTTCGATGGTAGTGAAAAATTTTTCACTACCATCGAGCGATCTAATGGATAACTTTATGTCTTTCAGTCTGTTGCCATTTAAAACTTCATATCCGTTAGCTTTAAGTTCTTCGTTAAACTCGGATATGTAATTTTTTACAGTTCTTTCATCAACTTCAAAGAAATCAGCAACTTGTGGAGTTAGGAGAACAAATCTTCCCTCAAATGGAATTCCCCTTATATCAGTTGTTTCTTGAAGTTTTTTTATCGCGTACGGATTATTCAGAATATTTTGGCGATATATATTCGATTCTAAATCTGTAAGATCTTTATTCATAATGTATTATAAAATACTTGACATTTTTGTATAGAACTGCTATCAAGGCTGGTATAAACCAGCCTTGATAGCAGTTCTATTGCTCCGGATAGGGGAAGCTATGCTTCCCCTATCCGGAGCGAGTATGATTCTGAAAAGAATTTTTATATTCATCTGCTCTATTTAAATAGCTCTGATGTTTGTTAGGCCCATTTGGCGGAGGGTTTGGAGGATGTTGGTCTTTATGTTGTCGTCGGCAAAGGACGAATCGCGGAAAATAAAGGTGGTTGTCTCCAAACGGTATTTTTCAAGCTCGCGCTCCTCCTTTTTATCTTTGGACTCCTCTTTGGGGAATTGGGCGTCGTGGTAGGCTATCATTGCCTTGCAGAAGTCCATGTCCAAATCGTCGTCAAGGCAGGCGTAGATAGAGCCGTAGCCGATTTCGTACATATATTTGCCCGCAAGCTCGACTTTTTGATACGGCGTATTGAGCGTGACGCCAAGCTTTAAGAAAAGCTCGTAAAGCAAGTCTTGCTGCGAGCGGTCAAGCTTGATATTGGACAGGCTCCGTTGCAGGCTTTCCTCGCTTAAATTGTCGGGGTTGGAGTCCCAGGGAATAAAGTTTGAAGTGTCCAGCTTAAAGACTTTAAAGCCCAAGTCGGGCTTTTGTTTTGCGGGGGCGCCCAAATCAAGCTCGCCTTGCGTGGATTTTTCAGACTCCGCATATTCGGTCTCGATTTTTTTGATTACCCTGCGTATGCGCTCCTTGCCGATTTCACAGATGTTCTTATAGCCCGCTTTAAATGCCTCAGTGTCCTCGCCGCAAGGCTCCGGCAACTGCACCATAATAAATTGCCTACTGCCGCCGTCTTCCTTGTTTAACTCCATCACCGCGTGAGCGGTCGTCGCCGACCCCGAAAAGAAATCAAGTATGATGGAGTCTTTTACGCATGTAAAACCAATAAATCTTTTTAAGAGTAATTCTGATTTTGGATGTTCAAATATATCATTTCCTATTATATCTGAAAGTACCTTTGTGGCCCGTCGTCCATCTTCATAGTAGACACTATTCAATCTATCCTCTGCTGTAATCAAATATTTTTTTTGACATACAACAAATTCATGTGTCTTTCCAAAGTGAATCTCATCGTTTGCTAATCGCCTTCGCATTTCATCTTCTCGAGGAGAATAACCTCCAGCGGGAGGTTTGCATGGTAAACCTGTTATCGGATGAATGACAAAATCATGCTTTGGCCCATTCTTTTGTGGATCACTAATATCAGATGCAAAATATGGACCACGTTTGTCTATATATTTATAGTGTTTTAATTGAGAAAATTTATCCTTTTTAATAATAGAATCCCAGATTTTTTGCTGCTCTGGAATCGATAGATTTTTGATCTTTCTATACTCATTCATCATTTCGGAGATTAAAGGATGAGGCATTCTCCATTTTTCCGACAATCCTTCAGAAAAAATATTTTTAACATAACACAATATATATTCGTGATTTATGGCAATGTATCTAGGGTCATTCTTTTGCGTAGATTGCCACACAATATTCCCAACAAAATTTTCCTCGCCGAAAATTTCGTCGCAAATTTTGCGAAGGTTTGAGACTTCGTGGTCGTCTATGGATATGAATATTACGCCGTCGTCGCGCAAAAGGTTGCGGGCAAGCTTAAGGCGCGGGTACATCATATTTAGCCAATTTGTGTGATATCTGCCGCTTGTTTCGGTATTGGTTGTAATGCGCCGCCCGGATTCGTTTATTTGGCCGGTGAGTTCAAGGTAGTTTTGGATATTGTCAGCGTAGTCGTCAGGATACACAAATTCTTTACCCGTATTGTATGGGGGGTCTATGTATATCATTTTAATTTTGCCAAAGTAGGACTTTTGCAAAAGTTTTAGGACTTCGAGGTTGTCGCCTTCGATATATAAATTTTTTGTGTTGTCCCAATTTACGGACTCTTTGGGGGCGGGGCGGAGTGTGCCGCTTGACGGGGTTAGGGCGGATTTTATGGCTTTGCGCTTGTCGGGCCAGGTGAAGTTGTAGCGCTCGAGCTTGTCGGATAGGTTTTTGTCTTCCCCAATTAGAATGGCGAGCTTTTCAAGGTCAACTCCACTCTCCGAGACGACTTCCGGCGCGACTCCTTTGAGCGCCTCTATCACCGCCCGCCTATTCACCTCCACCAAATCCAAACTCTTTCCATCCATTTTTTGCATATGCTGTAATTTAAATATTTTCTTTTTTCCTTCAAGGAGAAAGAAAATCTATTGTTTCTTAGTTTTAGATCTTACATATGCAGCTATATTAGATTGTAATCTTAAGAATGAATTGTAAAACATTTCTGATTTTATAGATTTGCTTAAACCGCTCAAGTCTCCATAAATCATTTTAGAGTTAATGTTCATTTTTCTTAGCATTTTAAAAATATCAATGTATAATGCAGATGGAATATCTATTTTCCTAAAATCTATGTCGTTATATTCATCTTTTGATAGTTCTTCTTCTATATTTATAAATCTATTAGAGATTAAAAATGTTCCATTTTGTCGATCTATTCTAATATTTGAGTACGCAGGTTCGCTTACCATGAAAAATTTATTGTTATTTTTATAAATCTTCTCGAAAATTTCTTCTGTCTTTTTAGATAAGTCTTCGAGCGTCAATTTATCATATAATCCAAAATTAGGCAAATTATCTATAAATATATTGTTAAGTTTTGTGTAATTTAATAAATATAATGAAAATTTCGAGTCAGGTTTAAGAAATTCAGAAGTCATATCTTCTAATATAAATCCCAAGGCAACAAATGGACTTAATGTAAAATCTATTAGACGTGTTGGAACACCAAAATGTTGCATTATAGACAACCATGATAATGTTGAAGATGGAATATTATTTATTCCTCTATATATGAGGTATTTTGATTTAAATTCTGAAAGTGAAGTGTTTTCAATTTCTTGAATTGTTTCAGGGTCTTTTGCTAAAATAGAACGTACAAGTGACGATTCAAGTTTCCATTTTGAAGACTTATGACCTCTAAATACAAATGAATTATTTAAGGAATTTAAATATTCAAACAGGGACTTTATTGAATTAATTTCAATATGAGTTAACATGCTAGAAATTTCCTCTTATCTTCTTATAAGCGTCAATCATATCATTGTAAATTTGTTCAGGGTATGTTGTTTCCCCTTCATAAACCATTGAATATGCATCGCCTTTAATTGAGATTGTTTTCGCACGTGAATTGGGTTTCTCTTGAACTTTAGCTTTCGCTATATTTCCGGTAGAAGCAGTGCTCCTAGATATAGATTCTACAACTTCTGGGTCGAGATTACTACCTTTGAAAATTGTCAGACCTTCTTCTCCATTTATTGCAAGGAGAGCTTTTTCAGATGGTTTTTGGAATTTTTCATCTGAATCAAAGGGATTGGGTCTTGTAAATGTGGCTCTTAATTGCTTTATTGCATATGCGTTTCGGATTTTATATATAAAATCATGTGGATCTCTTAATTTTGAGATAAGTAATGTTATATTGTTCGATGAAATAATATCAACCTTTCTAAATATTGATTGTATGTTTTCCGCTATTTTATCCGTGCTACCTAATTTATAATTTACCTGTATTGCTAGCAATTCATATTTTATTGAGAAAACAACAATAGAATGTGGTCCTGATGTATACTTAGCTCTTTCAAATTCTTGTTGCTCATTGTCAAATAGCTCTAAATCAGCTACTGAAACTTTACCGAAAGCAAAATAACCGCCATCAGAATTAATCATATGGATATTTCCTGCTTTCCACAAATGCCTTTTTCTATACTTAATTTGAGATTGAGCATGTAAGCATTTCTTGAATAGTGTCTGAGGCGTTTCTTGCTGGGAAAGAAATAATTCGCCTTGAGATGGAAATGATATTTTGGCTCTAAATAGGTTATATTGATCTTTTCTTTTCATACAATTCTCCAGTCTATGGCGAATATGATTTGTGATTTTACGGGTTTTTGCAAAGATTTTTCTGCATTTTTTATTAATTTATCGCGTTCGGCGTCTATGGCGTCTTGGGCTTCAAAGAGTTTGCGGCGCATATTCATGCGCTCGGTATCGAGCGTTTTTTGCTGTCGCTGGAGTTCTATTTTTTCCTCAAGAGTGTGTGGTTGGCGGGAGGTCTTTTTCAGTTCCCGTATCTTTTTGTCCATCTCTTTCAGTTTGATTTCAAGGGCGTTTTTGCGGTCGTTGCTCCAACTTTCCAACTTTTCCACTTCGGCGTAGAATTCCT
>OJNQ01001479.1_pt1 | contig 16752 bp, 14 predicted proteins | sample 1597621 | NCBI WGS metagenome assembly OJNQ01 (sample SAMEA2452137, study PRJEB22498) | human gut metagenome | reverse complement strand
AACGCCTGCAGCAGATCCTGAATATCCCGAACGTCCAAACTGGCTGTGCTGTATGCCTGCGGCGTCAGCATCCCCAGCAGCGCCAGCATCTGCCGGATATATGCGCCAAGCGCCGCCCGCAGCTCCGGTTTTGTGCGCAGCGCGGAATCCACGCTCTCGAAATGGCCTGTATCGCATGCGGATTCCACCCGGCAGATGCATTCTTCCAGCACACGGCTTTTTTCGTGGATCGTGTACAGCACATCCACATTACGGATACTCTTCACTCATTGCTCTCCCTTCTTCTTCGGCATACTTGTTCTCAGGCATGTCCCATCGCTGAACCGGCACAGAAAACCATGCCGGGCCAGCCTGCAGCTTTCACACTGAGCATCACTTTCCACACGCGGGATATCCGGCCCGATGACACGGCCCAGTGGCAGAACACAGCAGCTTGTCGGCCGTGTCCTCGACCGCCCTTTCCCATATGGATATTTCAGAATCTTCATCACCTCCCATATACCACAAAGTAAAAGCGGGAAGCGTCTGGCTCTGCTGCCATTTGCTCCCCGCTTTTGCTTTGCGTATTTTGTAATTGTGTGTGCCCTCCTTCCCCCTGATCTGTTTATGCAGACAGCCCCGCGAAAATATTTTCGCGGGGCTGTTACATCAGCATTTGTCCAAACGGCGTACCGAATAATTCTTCCGGTGACCATACGAAAGTGAAGTTCACGCTTTCCAAGTTACTGCAGCAGCGATTCAGAAAGCCAGTGTCGTCTTTCATGCGCTGCATCAAATCATCGATTTCTTCCGGTGAGGCTCTCATGGATTCGCCTTCGCCATAAAGATAGGCTTCAGCACAAACCGACACTTCGGTTTCCTCACTGATAAAGTACATTAAATCGTCGAATTCACTCCAGCCTTCCAAGTCATCGTATTCTCTCGGGATTCCACTGACGAGAAGTTCGATTTCATCTTCGCCTGCGGTGACGGTGACCGTCACCGCAGAAAACAATAAAGCCATTTTTACGACCCTCCCAGTCTTTCATTCAAATCTGTTTTTATTTACATTTGCCGCTTCATGCAATTCACCTCCGTCGTTTTTGTAAACACAACCAATACCACAATGACAGCGGAAAGTCTATCAGAATATTTACCGGGGGTACTCAGGTCATCTGCATATCAAATTGCGGCTCCGGGGACTCCATGATCTGTTCCAAATGCCGCGGGTCTACGATGGCCTCGCTTTCGTTCCTGCCAGTGAACAGGGCCAGGATGTGTTCCTTCCGAATCTGCGCCTAAGATCCGCCGTCTCATCATCCTGAAACAGGATCTTCGGCCCGAAAGGAACCTTTTCTCCGTCAAACTGAATCCACCTCACACTGTCCGGTCCCGGAGTGAATTGACGCATCTCGTAAAACTCTCCGTAATTGGGAAGAAATGTTTTCGTTGTAAATCCGATCACTTTTCCATCGTTGACTGCCGCCGCCGTGTTATAAAGTTTCCCGCCTTCTGTAAGCGGCATTCCCACAAACGCCAGAATGTTTTTGCCTTTTGTATGCCCTGCAATCTTTTTCACTGCGCCGTATGCCGCGTTCAGCAAAACGTTCTGCGTAAAAAGATCTCCGCATGTATATCCTGTTACGCATAATTCGGGAAATGCGACGATCTTCGCCCCTTTTTCATATGCCTGATCGATCGCCCTGCATATCTGTTCTGTATTATATTCCACATCTGCCACTCGAATATCAGGCGTGGCAGCCGCTACTTTCACAAAACCATGTCTCATCTTTAACTCCACCTTTCCGCTCCCGGCTTTTCTGGTTTCCCCATCATCGGCACAAGCCGTCTTACTCTATTTTCTATCTTCATCCGTAATAACTGTTTTGCCTGATTTTCTGCCTTATCTGCTTTTTTTCAGTAATTCTTTCAGCTCGTCTACAGTGTAATTATATGCTTCATTACAGAAATGACATTTTACTTCGATATCTTTTCCATCATCGATCATTGACTGAATATCTTTTTTACCGATGCTGATAATTGCCTTTTCGATCCGCTTCTTTGAACAGTTGCAATAAAATTTTGCAGGCATCGTATCTGTAATCTCAAGATCAAGTCCTTCTAATACTTGCGCAAGCATTTCTTCCGGCGTATGTCCATGATCGAGCATAGAAGTTACAGATCGGATGTTCTGAATATTTTCTTCCAGTTTGTTCAACACTTCATCTTCGATAAACGGCATTACCTGCACAATGAATCCGCCTGCACAGCGCACCGTATTGTCTTTTTCCATGAGAACGCCCAACCCTACGGAAGACGGAACCTGTTCTGACGTAGCGAAATAATACGTCAGATCTTCCGCGATTTCCCCTGTCTGAAGAATCGTCTGTCCTGAATACGGCTCTTTAAGCCCCATGTCTTTTATCACCGTCATTACGCCCTGTCCGAGCGCTCCGCCTACATCGAGTTTTCCGTTTTTCGGAGGAAGAATCACATTCGGTTCATGCACATAACCTTTGACATTCCCTTTGCTGTCCGCTGTCACTGTAAGACCTCCGATCGGACCGGAACATTTGATCTGTATCGTCAGCATATCTGTGTCATTTTTCATCATGCTTCCCATCATTGCTCCGCCTGTGAGCAGTCTTCCGAGAGCCGCCGTTGCGACAGGACTTGTCTCATGACGCTTGCGAGCCTCCTCTGTCAGTTCTGTTGTCACTGCCGCAAATGCGCGGATCTGTGCATTCGCCGCAGATGCTCTTACAATATAATCTTTCATCAATCTTTCTCCTGTTCTGTTTTATTTTATCATTACTTCATTCTATTTTCTTTTTGTCGCTTGCTCTGTTTATTTATCATGAATTTATCGTTATTTTATTATTACTCATTCTGTTTATTTTCCGTTTTCACGGGCGATCACGCATATTCTCTCGCTCGTATCGTTCGGCGTCTCTTTCGTATCCGCATCGTAAGCCTCTATAAATACAAGACCTGCACGTTCCAGAAGTTCTTGTATCTCGGCAAGCGTATACCCTCTTTGATAATGCGTCTCCGTATATCTCCGATATAAACTTCCGTTTTCGCCACCCTCTTCTTCTGAAAACATAGTATCTTCCAAGTCACCCGCTCCTTCTTCTGAAAGCAGAGCATCTTCCGAATCTGCCGTTCTTTCTGAAACATATGCATTTTCCATAGGGTTAAAATCTTCCGCGATAAACAGCGTCAGATCGTACTCGTTGATCTGTTCTTTCTCATAGTATCTGTTATCCCAAATAAAGCTGCACACGCCGCGGTCTTCCGCGATCGTACTGTCACCGATCACATCGCGGTATTTGTGAACAGTATTGAAGTCAAATAAAAAAATCCCTTTCGGATCAAGGTAATTGTTTACAAGTCGGAAGACTTCTTCCAGTTCGTCTGGTTCTGTTATATAGTTAACGGAATCGCAGACGCTTACGACCGCCCGAACGGTTCCGTACAGCTCAAACCCGCGCATATCCTGAAGCAGATAGAGGATATCATATCCTGACTCCGTTTTCTTTTCCATCGCAAGTTCTAACATTTCCTCCGAATTATCGACCCCTATCATATCGTATCCATATCCGGCAAGCCGTTCCGTCATCGTTCCTGTTCCGCATCCGAGGTCGAGCACGATCCCGTCTGTCACGCCATGTTCGCAAAGCTTCTCGCGGATGTGCCTCGCCCATTCGCCATAAGGAACATTATCCATAAATGTATCATAAACATACGCAAAACTTGTATACGCTTCCACAGTCGTTCCCTCCTATATCAACACAGCATACAAAAATCAGCCTATCAGCTCCGCCGCGCTCATCGTTCTGCCATTATAGAAACCGATCAGCCTGCGGTGATAAATCAAAAGCTATTTTTTGCTGTATTAGAAGTGTAACACATTTTACGGACAATTTGCACTGTAATTTCACAATAGAATGTTTAGAGGATAACAGAGATATTCTTCGTTGTCTGCATAGAGTCTTTTCGTATGTAGAAACAGTGTTTCATTTTCACAATCTTTACAAAAAAGAAGTTAATCTACAGAAATTGTTCGTTTGTTTTCTTTCATATCAAAACACCTTTCTTCTATGTATCTCATAGCAACAGTCTCCTTTTCTTTATTCTTATTTTTATATATCAGATTATAACACAAACGAAAAAGTGATACCTCCGCGCTTATGCAAACGATATCACTTTCTGTGTAGGATAATAATATATTATTTTGTCACAATTCTATAAGTCTATATTTATATATATCAGTATCTTCCAATACCCACAATGCATTTTGCTCTTCAAAAATCTCCATAGATATTTCATGAATGATACAAAAACGATTATCCCATCTCTTTCAAGACGTATTCTTCTATTTTTTCAACCAATTCTACTGCTGTGTCAATTTGTTCCTCAACTTCTTCTCTAGTCGCTATATAGAAGTCATCATAATCGCTGGCATGTCGTATTTCTTCAGCCTCAGCAATTTTCCTTCCCAAAATTCTTGGGAAGATTTCTGTCTTGATATAATTTTTATTAAAATTTGCAAGGGCATCCTTATGCCTCTTATATGCGTTTCCATCTAAAGCATGAATAGCTGAAATAGCATGATAAATTCCATAATAGGCTCTGTTATTCGCTCCCCTGCATTCTCCTGCATCTAAAAGAATTTTTGCTGATTTTATATCACTTTTAGCAACTTCCAACCTATATAGAACCAAATCTCGCCTTGTGCCTTTTTCATTATGCTGCGTCAAATAACTTTACCCCCTCACTTGCCACATTTGAATAAAACGGATACACTTCTACCCACTTATTAAAATGCTCTTGATTCTTTGCTATCGGCTTAATATCTACATCATAATCCATATTAAAATCATAGGTTGCACCAGATAACTCATGACGATACTTTTTAATGTCTATATCACTTAAATCCAAAAGCACCATAATATCTATATCCGAGTCCTTTGTATAATCGCCCCTTGCATAAGAACCATACAGAATAACTGTTTTCAAATGTTTTCCGTATATTTTACAGAGCACTTCAACATATTGACTCACTAACTCTCTTGTTGTCATAGATATACCACCTCTTTTACCAACTCTCTATTATTAAAAATCATACTTTCCAATACCTTAAATTTGTATTTTATGAACATTATCCTTTATTCCACGAAATCAATCGTTCATAAGCATTCATTTCAAATATCTATCCATTTTTATTTGCTCCACCAGTCAACCTTCTTATACTTATTATAACCGATTTTTATTTCTTTTCCTATCTTTATTTGATACCTGATTATAAATATGTAGCAGTTCAGCCCGCGCCATTCGTTATACAGAAAGAGACGCCGCATAGCGCGGCGCCTCTGGTTTTGTTTCATTTTTTGCTTTTTATCAAGACAATCTTTATGCTATCCGATCTGTTTTTCAGACTGTTCAAATATTCAGATTAGTCTTCTTTTTTGCGAAGAGCTACGACTGCCGCTCCTGCCGCTAACATCAACCCTGCAAGCGGAATGATCGGTGATACGCCGTTGTCTCCTGTCTGAACTGCTTTATCCTCATCCTTCGGATTCTCCGGTTTCGGATCTTCTGACACTTTTACAAAGTTTGCTTGCAGCTCCGCTGCTCTGTCAACCTTAAACTTGTACTCTGCTTTATCAGAAACTACTTTGCCGGCTACTGTCCAGTTCACAAACTTGTATCCTTCTTTTGCTGTCGCAATCGCTGTTACAATTTCGCCGTTTTCATAGCTTTCTTTTGCAGGATCAAGTTTTACCGTTCCCATCTTAGAGTCGTTTGCTTTTACTGTTATTGTAACCTTCTCTACCGGTTTTTCTGTCTTTTTGAAGTTCGCTGTCAGTTCTACGTTCTTATCTACTAAGAATTCATATGTAGTTTCTGTAGAAACCGCTTTCCCTTCTACTGTCCAGTTCACAAACTCATAGCCTTCTTTTGCCGTTGCTGTTGCCGTTACTTTCTCTCCCTTAGCATATTCTGCTTTGTCAGGATCAAGTTTTACTGTTCCCATCTTAGAGTCATTTACTTTTGCTGTTACTGTAAACTTCTCTACCGGTTTTTCTGTCTCTTTGAAGTTCGCTGTCAGTTCTACGTTCTTATCTACTGTAAATTCATATGTAGCTTCTGTTGAAACTGCTTTACCAGCTACTGTCCAGTTCACAAACTCATAGCCTTCTTTTGCCGTTGCTGTTGCCGTTACTTTCTCTCCCTTAGCATATTCTGCTTTGTCAGGATCAAGTTTTACTGTTCCCATCTTAGAGTCATTTACTTTTGCTGTTACTGTAAACTTCTCTACCGGTTTTTCTGTCTCTTTGAAATTCGCTGTCAGTTCCACGTTCTTATCTACTGTAAATTCATATGTAGCTTCTGTTGAAACTGCTTCACCGTCTACTGTCCAGTTTACAAACTCATAGCCTTCTTTTGCTGTCGCTATGGCTTTTACTTTCTCTCCCTTAACATATTCTGCTTTGTCAGGATCAATTTTCGCCTCTCCCATCTTAGAGTCGTTTACTCTCGCTGTTACTGTAAACTTCTCTTCTACCGGAGCTTTTGCTTTAAAGTTAGCTGTCAGTTCTGTGTTCTTTTCTACTGTAAGTTCATATGTAGTTTTTGTAGAAACTTCTTGACCGTCTACTGTCCAGTTTACAAACTCATAGCCTTCTTTTGCTGTCGCTGTTGCTGTTACTTTTTCGCCTGCATTGTATTTATCTTTTACAGGGTCAATCGTTACAGTTCCCATGTCCGTATTGTTTGCTTTTGCTGTTACTGTATATGTCTCCGGTGCAGGCGGATCCACTTTTTCTTTCACTGTAATTGACATTACGGAGTGTGCTTTTGCCGTCAGCTCAAGATCTGTGCCTTCTGCCGTAACTGTTGAGTTTTCAATCGTTACTTTATCCGGCTCTGCCAAGCTGTTTTCATCAACGAAGCTTTCACCCGCGAGCGTCTGTACTTCTACTGTTTTGCCTGTCAGGTCTACGCCTTCTACTTTCACACGAAGTTTCTTATCATTCTCACGATCTGTATTTACTACAGTTACATATAATGTTCCGTCATCACCTTTACTTGCGATTGCGGAATATGCTTTTGTTCCGTTTGCCAATGTTTCTACGTGTTCAAACTCTGTTCCGACTACTTTCGTTCCTTTTGCAAATGAGTTAGAGAATAACTCGAACACTTTTGCTGAAGGTGTTGAGAAGAAACGGAAGTTCCCTTCTCCTGTTCCTTGATTAGCGCCCGTCTGCGGTACTGCCTGGATAACCGCCTGCTGTGTAGGTCCAAGTGAGTCTGCACCACTACTATACCAGTCTACAAGACAGTGTTTCTGAATGTACGGACTTCCGAGACGAACGTACTCCATAAGCACTTTTGCAATATATACTGCATGTGTCTGTGAACGAAGTCGTGGTGATACGCATCTGAAAATACCATACTCAGATATAACAGGAACTTTTCCTTCCGGAAGCATATTTACAAAGTTTTCTACTTTTTTAATACCTACGTCTTCAGCAAGTTTCATTGCATTATCATAAAATTCATTATCTGAGTTGTTCTCGCCCGGATTTCCACAATATGGATGAATTGTCAGTCCATCATAATATTCATCCCAGCCGCCTGCTTTCATTTTATTAATAAATCCCTGCGTTTCATAACTGGAATATACATAGCAGGATGCTTTCTCTGTGCTGCCTTTTTCTGCATAGATTGCATTGATCTGATCTGTCGTCTCTTTCATTGCTTTAGAAACATCCACAAATCCGTCTCTGTCAACTTTATATGTCACATAGATTTGTTGTCCCTTCGCCGGGATTTTACCATGTGTTCCGTCTCCGAAGTGGATTGATCCGTCTCTGTAGTCGATTGTCACTTTCTGGTCATTCGCTCCTGCGTTGTCAAGACTTTCTACAACCTCCCATTTATGATTGTTTCCCTCTCCGTCAGTGCCTACCCATACTTCAACGCTTCCTTTTTGAACAGCTTCAAAGTTCTCAACCAATGTCTTTCCATCTTTTCCTGTCATCGGATTCGGGTTTGCATAACGCATGTAACGAACCTGATTTGCAGTTCCGTCACTGACAGATGCTGCCTTATTCCAGTCATCTTTTTTCACCGCATACTGTTTTGTAAAGCTTGCCACTCCACCTTCTACATACGCCTTTTCAGCTCCACCTTCAACCTTTGACATCCAATACTGTTGAGAAGCTGTTCCGTCATCGCCACCCTGATTATTCTCGTTTCCAATTTCAAAGTAGCGTACATTATATGGTTCTTCATGTCCGTTTGCTTTTCGGATATCTGCCCATGCTACACCATCATTCGGATTACTTCCTGCCGGAGCGTTCAAATACTCTACAAGATCTGCAGCATCCTGTGCAGAACCACGTCCGAAACCGTATACATAAACAATCTCTGACTGAACGTCATCACGATATGCGAAATCAGCAACTTCTGTCAATCCGAAGTTCGGAGCGATTCCACCCTGCCCCCGATTGTTGTAAAAGCCATGGATCTGATTTACACGGTCTTCTTTATCCCCAATCGTATCTTTCCAACGGAACAGGTTTGAGATCGTTCCTCCCGGATAACGGATAGAACCAAATCCCGCATCTTTGTAAAGCTCTGTAAACTCATCTTTCATTTTCATTGTCGTGCTGTCAAAAGAACCATATCCGTTGAACGCATAACGGTGGTTGATACCTATTGTTCCTCTGTCAATAGAGCGCTCCTCTTTTGTCGGAGAAACTGTAAGTACAACTCCGACCTCAGCACGATAATTCTTCATTGCTTCTTCAAGAGTTTCAATCATCTCGGATATTTCAGACAACGGACTTTGAGAAGTTAATTTTTCCGCTTCTGTAATCGCTTCTTTCAAAACTTTCGCTTCTTCTACTTCTGCGCCCAAACTTCCCGATTCATCTAATGCTTTCGCCTCTTTAAGAGTTTCCTGTAACTGTGGGAAGAGCATTGCTCCTGCTTTTGATTCATAAACAGCTTTTGCCTCTTCTGCTGTGAGAACTTTATCATATACACGGATTTCGTCCACAAGACCTCTCATAGAAAGCGGGTCATTTCCTGCATTTTTATGACGCCCGATCAGAAGATCTGTCAACGCATTCGTCTCCGCATTACCTGCTGCTTTTTCCCCGTCAGACTCACCATTTACATAAAACGTAACTTTTTTCGTATCTGTATCATATGTAATCGTTACGTGCTGCCATTGTTTTGCATCAAATGTCTTGTCACTAAACACATCTGTCTGATTTACATATGTTGCATACTTGTTATCACTCGTAAACTGTAAGAACGTACGTCCAGCTCCATTCTGCTGCAGAAGAACTGTTTTTTTGCCCCCTCTGTCTGTAGTTGTATCATACTTAAACCACATAGAAACAGAATAGCTTTTCTCCCCTGTATTCATAATCTGAGGAATGGTCATCACACCCTGTGTGCCCTCTGTAAACTTCAGAGATTTTCCAAAAAGTGTACCGTCCTCAACCGAAACATTATCTCCTGACAATGTTCCCGCATATTTCTCCTCACCTTGTACATTCGGGACTTTCTTCTCATTCACATTCTCAAAGTCATAATACGCAATGAGTCCGTTATCAATGTTCGTGTTTTGGGGTTCATCTGCCGCCCATGCCAACGCCGGCATAGTGAACAACATGCTGCACGCTGTCAATCCGCACAACCCCGTCCTCCACATTTTCTTTTTCATACTTTTTCTCCATTCTACGATACTGTTTTTTCTGCTATTGCTAAACTGTCTTTTGGTTTTTCTCCTCCCACGAAAGACCAGTATTGTTTATATTCTATCATAAATTAATTTTTTTTAAAGTTTTTTATGCATTTTTCCTTATAGATTAGAGTAAAAACGGAATTTTTTATGATTTCCCGTAATAATATGTGCCTATTTTCGTTTATTTTATGTGAGTTTTGTACACAAAACACAACTGATGCAATGCGCTCCTAATCTCACACAGATAATTTTATACTGTATGAGACCAACTTCAGGTTTTCCAAAGAGAAGCGGATACGAAGTTTCACTTTATAAGGAAACCATTCTTATTCATACCAAATTCATACTTTTTAAAATGAACAGCCACCCTGTTAATGTAAACGCACTGAATACTGTAGTCAGCATGACGACGCCTGACGTCAGCGTGCCTTCATGTCCCATATTTTTTGCCATAACATAGCAGCTTACTGTTGTCGCCGATCCAAGCATGACGAGAATCGCGATCAATTCTTCTCTGCGAAATCCGAGCATCACCGCAAAAGGCAGAAACACCGCTGTAAATCCGACAAGCTTCAACATACAGGCAGCAATGACAGGTTTGATCTTTCCAAGCGCTTTTTGAACATCAAAAGAAGCGCCGAGCGCCATCAATCCAAGAGGCGTCGCGACAGCGCCTATATTTGACACTGTTTTTTCTATTACATACGGCATCGGTATCCGAAGCGCCGACCAGAAAAGACCTGCGGCTATGCCGATTATGATTGGATTGGTCACGATCCCTTTCAGCGTCTTTTTCCATAACAACTTATCTCGTTTTCTTTGTTCCGGCTGAAAGAAGGACAGGACGGCGACTGCCATCATGTTATATAACGGCACGCTTCCGATGATCATAAGAGGCGCCAGACCCGCATCTCCGTATATATTTTGGATGAATGCGATCCCAAGAAGCGCCGCGCTGCTTCTGTATGACGCCTGTATAAACTCTCCTCTTATTCCCCTGTTCTTCCATAATAACGAAAGTATACCGGCAAGAGCAATGCTTGCAAGAGTCACGAAGAAACAAAATAAAACGAATTTTAAATTCCACACTTTCTGAAAATCGACAGATGCAAGATCTTCAAACACAAGAAGCGGAAGCGGCACAAGAAAGACGAACTGATTCATTTTCGATGCAAATACTTCGTCGATCCATCCGAGTTTCCGAAAGAGAAACCCAAGCGCCATTAACAGGAAAACCGGTACTGTCGCATTTAAACTAAAGATTAAATTTTTCATTTTTCTTCCACCTCATATCTTATCGGTATTTCTTTTTGTAATATGGCATCCGTTCTTTAGACAAAAGATATATTTTCTTCTATATTTTGAACAAAATATACCACCTTGCAAATTGTGCTTTTACCGGAAGCCTGAGCGCCTATAAATATCTGAAATTTTTTATTCAAATTAATCTGTGCCTCTTTTACCGGTCCAAAATTCTGTATGACAATTTTATTTTCCATAATCAAAAATCACTTCTCCATCGCTTTTATAGTTCATATCAAGATTTTCTATACATACACAGCCGCAAGCATTGGTTATCTGTCTTGATTGCTTATGCAAGAAATTATTCTGTCCGAAGGGCAGTTACAGGATCACTTTTCGCAGCTTTTTTAGACGGAAGCAGTCCTCCGAGCAGCGTCAGTATTACGCTGAGAATAATAAGTATGATCGCCGGAATTACCGGAAGAACCGCGCTTACGTCATTCGTTCCTGCCAAATGATGGATCAGAGCATTTCCCGGGATCAAAAGCAGAAGCGTTATCCCGATCCCGATCACGCCCGCACACAAACCGATAATAAACGTCTCGGCATTAAATACTTGTGAAATATTACTTTTAGAAGCTCCGATTGCGCGCAGTATCCCGATTTCTTTCTTTCGCTCAAGAACACTGATATAGGTGATCACACCGATCATGATCGATGATACGATAAGGGAAATCGCTACAAACGCAACGAGCACATAACTGATAACGTCTATGATCTGTGTCACAGACGACATCAGCGCGCCGACCATATCCGTATATGTGATAACCTGTTCTTCTTTTCCTTGTTCTTCCATTTTTCTGTTATAATCATCAAGAATTCTGACGACTTCTTCTTTGCTTTCAAAATCTTTCGGATAGATCGAAATCGTAGTCGGAACAGCGAAATCAACATAACCTAACTGTTTGAGATTATTGTCATACGTCGCATTTTTCGCAGCTCCCATAGACATCATCAGTTCTGCCAGTTCCTCTCCTGTCATATTCATCTGAAACGCCTCGGCAAACGCATCTTCATCTACATGCATAGCATTTTGCAGACTGCTTCCGATCTGTGTCATTGCCTGTCCTACAGAAAACTGCAGTCCTTCTGCCATCTGATTCATAACCTGCTCCATAGCCGATGTGATCTGCCTCTCAACAGCTGTTCCTACGGCTCCCGCATAAGAGGAAACCGCGCCTTTCATATAAGAACCGAACGCGTCTGTGATCTGCTGTTCCAGACTGTCCGCGTCTACGATTCCTTTCATCCCGTCAGACAGTCTTTGCCGTCCGTCTTCCGTTTTTAAATATGCAATAAAATGCTCTCCGATCTTTGTCGGATCAGCCAGCCCGTTTTCCGCCGCATAGAGAAGATACCCTTCCGTGAGCTCTTTTGAAAGCTTCTGAAGCTGTTCTGCGGTAATCTGAACATTACCTGCAATACCTCCGAAAATCTCATTTGCATATCGGTTCAATATCGCTTTCGCTTCTTCTGTCTGCATATATTCCGCCAAATATTCATCAAACTTAGACGGATCCTGATAGCCGTTTTCAACGATAAATTTTCCGTATCCTTCCGCTATTTCTTTCACCATTGCCTGAAGCTGTTCCATCGTCACGGACATCCCGCCGCCCGACTGGATGATCTCACTGATATTTCTTCGTATGATTTCCTGCGCTTTTGGCGTTCCAAGGTATTGTCCGAACTGTTGTGCAAGCGCAGAATAGTCCGCCTCCGGATGCGCGGCCGCATATTCTGCGTACCCTTCTGTCAGGCTTTCTGCCAACGGCAAAAATCCTTCCGGCGAAACTGTAAGATCAAGGTCTCCCAGCAATTCTTCCAGATTCATCTGCGGCAGTTCGGGAAGCTGAACTTGAATCTTACTTAGATCTAACATTCCCGAAAGATTGACTGAACTTCCGGCAGAACGGAAAATCTCAGAAAGACCATCCGTTTTTTGCATTCCCGAAAAGGCATTTTGATCAAATGCAAATGCCCGGGCAAGTTTTTGTTCGTCAATCGTAATCAGAGAATCCATATTAACGTTGCCCTTTACATTTTCTGTCCCGAAATGTTCCCCTGTAAGAACGTTTCGTTTCGGATCTGCCTTCTGATCTTTGACTATTTTTGAGTTTTCCGCTTCTTCTGCGACATGTTTTGTCAATGAAGCGGGATAATTGATGCCTGACATCAAAGCTGCTCCGTTTGCATCTTTTACAGGCTGAACGATGCCGACGATCCGGATCGGCTCGGCATTTTTCACAACTTTGTCCATGTACGTCTGATCTCCCGAACGATCTTTCCACACATGATAACTGTTGTCATACTCATAGTAATCCGCACTGTTTACCAGTTTAAACTCTTTTCCGAGAATATCATCATATGTATAGACAGTTGAATCTTTCGGAACTTCGATCTGCTCTTCCTCGACGAATCGCGCAACCATCTCTTCCAGCTCCAACGGATCTCTTAAGCCCAGCGTGTACAGCAAAAGGTCGCTCATACCTCCGCCGGACGTCAGCACAAGCACGCATTCATTGTATGATTTCGGCCACCTGCCGGCTTTCACATCGTACTGATCTTTATACAGATCGGAATCTGCCGGCATCTGATAAAAGACGTCTGTACTCATCATCGAAGACATCAGACTGTTTGAGCCGACAGACGAACCAAGCCCTGCCGCCTCGAAAGAGCGGTCCGGATGTACCTGACAGACTTTCTCCCCGTCTTGCGCATAGATCTGCGGAACAACCTGATAAGAATACTCAACTGCATTTGTGTATTGATCGATCCGGCTTTCTTTACTGTCTAAAAACTTTTTCAAAGATTCCAGATCATTTGAATCCATTGTCGAAAACATATTCGTGACCATGTCGATCACCCTTATATTTTCTTTTTCCCGCCGCTCTTTTGAAGATGTTCCCGCAGACACCGCTTTTACTTCTTCCGAATCTTCCCCGCCTGTCATCATCGAAGTAAAATCAAATCCTGTACTTTGGATCTGAAGCGGATATTGGGAAAGCGTTTCTCTTTCTATATTTTTTATGTAGTCATTCACTCCTGCGGACAAAGAGAGAATAAGCGCAATGCCGATAATTCCGATCGATCCGGCAAAAGAAGTCAATAATGTTCTCGCTTTTTTCGTCTTGAGATTATGAAAGCTAAGTGAAAGCGCCGTCAGAAACGACATGGATGATTTCCCCATATTTTTATGTTCCGGAACGTCTGCCGTTTCTTCATCCACATAAAATGCATCGCTGTCCGAACGAATCTTTCCGTCTTTTAACTCAACGATTCTTGTAGCATACTGCTGCGCCAGCTCGGGATTATGAGTTACCATAACAACAAGCCTGTCCTGCGCAACCTCTTTAAGAAGCTCCATCACCTGAATACTTGTCTCGCTGTCAAGCGCCCCTGTGGGTTCATCGGCAAGGAGGATATCCGGGTTATTTACAAGCGCTCTTGCAATGGCAACTCTTTGCATCTGTCCGCCGGAAAGCTGACTCGGGCGCTTGTGGATCTGCTCGCCTAAGCCAACTTTCTCCAACGCCTGTCTCGCACGTTCTCTGCGCTGCGCTTTGCCTACTCCCGAAATCGTAAGCGCCAGTTCCACATTTGCCAAAAGTGTTTGATGAGGGATCAGATTATAACTTTGAAACACAAAACCGATCGTGTGATTCCGATACGAATCCCAGTCCCGGTCTTTGTATTTCTTCGTCGAAATCCCGTTTATGATCAAGTCTCCGCCGTCATACCTGTCCAATCCTCCGATGACATTTAACAGCGTCGTTTTCCCCGAACCGCTTGGTCCTAAAATCGCCACGAACTCATTATCACGCAGATTCAGGCTCACTTTATCAAGCGCTTTTTGAACAAGACTTCCCGTCCGGTATTCCTTACATATTTCTTTTATCTGAAGCATACTGTTTTCGTTCCTTTCCGTGTCTTAAATCTATCGTCATCTTCCAAACAATATCTCATACACCCTATATGACAGACTTTCTGCAGTGAACTACCATTGTCTGAAGCCAAGGGGCTTCCTGTTTTCAGAATACTAAGATTAATGATAGTCCAAAACCCTGCCTCTTTCAAGATAATTTTCCTGTTGAAATCCCGCCTTGTCTTTCATCTTCTACCAGCCTTTTAAGAAAAACAATCCTGCTCCCAATCCTTTTCCTATGGCTGCGCCGATCACAAAAACAGACGCGTATCTGACGATTCGCGCGCGGCGCATAAAGATCGGAAAAACATTTAATATCTCCGCAAGCGCCATCGACCAGCATCCGACAAAAATCCCGGCAAAAATCCCGGACGCAAAAGACGCAGAAGCAAACGATACCGCATTCGGCGCAAAAGAGTAAAAAAGAAAAACGATATTTCCGATTATTCCGCCAAGCGCCACACATGTTTCATAGAAAAGCAATTTGTCTCCCGTGTGTGTCCGATCGGCAAAATCAGCGATCACTCCGAGTTCCACGATAAAAGAAAATAAGCCGCCTGCCACAGCCGCCCCTGCACTCAATCCGACAAGAGCCAGCACAAGCTCTTCCACGATCACCTCAGCCGCCTGTCCCATGGATACCGCCTCCTTTTCCGACATCGATCTCTTTTTCTTTTCTTGCCGCATTTTCAATAAGCGTTGTCTGAATATCGTTTTCATACACCCGCATCTGCACTTCCATCGGCGTAGGGTCTACTGTAAAACGGCGTTTCCCGAAATGATTGAAAAAGATCAAAATACCGATCATAAGCCCGGCAGAATATGCGATTTCCAAAATCGTTATGCCGCCCGGCTTATTTCCGGTGACAAGATGATAAATCTGATCAAACAGTTTCGTTACATCTACATCGTTATTAAACGCCATGATCGAAAATGCCGCCCCGCAAAATGTCACAGCCGTCACAAAGGCAGTTTTTGTAAGATGCCATGCATAAGACGGTGTTTTCTGATCTTCGTATGTTACGATCATATCTGTTTCTCCCAGATTCTGCACTTCCATATCCGGATATTGGCCGTGGATACATGCGATTATTTTCAGCACCGAAATCACACATCTTTGATTGCCCGTTTTCTTAAACTTCAATATTTTCATTGTTTTAAGCTTCGGAAGAAGCGACTGATCGGAGCACTCCATAGAAAGCAGATCTGCAAGTGTTACATCCGGCTTAGTCACCTCCACATCTCTATCGCCTTTAATATAGAGCGTTTTCCCTGATGCCATCCGCACAGTCCTCGCTTTCTCTCCGGATTAAAAATCCTTCTTCCGAGTGTTCCTTCGGCATATTCATGTAATACACTGCTCCGATTACAACCGCCGCAAGCACGACAATCGACAGACAAATCCATACTTTTTTTCGTCCGTTTCCATCTTCCATCATATGATCCGACTCCTTTTCACTGCATTTTTCAGTAAATCCACTTCTTTTTACTGTAGTATGCTGCCTTTGCCGGATTTTATACGATTCTTTTATCTTCCTCCTTTTTTTCTTAATTTTTCAATGATCCGTTTCTCGGATCTCGACACCTGCACCTGAGAAATTCCCATGATCTTTCCTACGTCGCTCTGTGTCCGATCAGCAAAATACCGAAGAAAAATCAACTGTTTTTCTTCTTCATCCAGTGTCTCGAGAAGTTCTTTGAGAACGATCAGATCCAAGATCTTGTCTTCTCTTTTCTCTTTTTCTTCTAATTTATCAAGAAGCCGTATCTCGCTTCCTTC